>SAMEA3663036__coassemble_585_pt1 | contig 16581 bp, 12 predicted proteins | sample SAMEA3663036__metabat2_low_PE_026 | metagenome-assembled genome bin SAMEA3663036 (sample SAMEA3663036) | pig gut metagenome | biome: pig gut; feature: pig-associated habitat; material: faeces | place: France | collected 2012 | reverse complement strand
TCGGGGTTGACATAACCATCGACGTCAAATACCATGAGCATCTTCTCAGTCCAGATGTCGGTAGATGCATCAATAGCAGCCACTTGCATACCCGGCATGACGATTACCGGGTCATCGCCCTCGGCATTGCTCTCTGACTTGAGCGAGAAGACATAGGTGTAAGTGTTGTTGACATACTTGGGGGTGTTGGCGTTGACGAGCACCATCACCTCGTAGTTGTTGTCGTTGTTGAAGAAGTTTTTAGAGAGCACGTCGCCAAAGTCGATGGCCGCGATGCGAGTCTCATCGCCGTTGAGCGAGAGCTTGCCGTTGACGGTGCCCACAAGCTTATAGTTCTCGTCAAAGACCGTGAGCTTGAAGCCTGAGATAGTCATATCCACATAGCTTGCCTCGGGGTCAGTCTGTGGCAGCTCGGTGCGGATGATTTCGGCTGCATAGTACCATTCCGCGCCATTAGGGGCGCTGAGCCATCCGAAGTTTGAGGCTCCATCGGCGCCGTCGAGCTTGATGGCGCCATCTGTGGCAGCCACGATGCCGGCCTTGGCGGCGCGGCGCGCTTGACGCTGATGCAGGGCATCGGTCACACGCTCGTAGCACGTCTTGTAGGGCGCAGTGGTCGTGGCCCTATGGGTGATAGCGGCAGAGGCATCGCTACAGAGCGAGCACAGCGCTATTGCCGCAGTCAGTGTAAAGATTTTTTTCATTGCGTGTCCTTTAATATTGATTTAGTGTAAGTGATTATTAACTAAGGTGTTTGAAGCAGCACGGCAAAGGTAGTGATAATTATTAAGATATGCACACAAGTGCGTGTTAAAAAATTTGCACGCGGGCTGCTGCCATCACTTCGGGCGGCGAGCCGTGTCAGTCAACGGCGTTGTCGCCGCCATATTGCTTGAGATACTCACGAGCGGTGAGGCATAGCTCATCATACCACTCCTTGCCGAAACGGCGCGTCAGCGGCTCTTTGAGAAACTGAAATACTCTGACGCCTTTCTTCCGCCCCAATATCTCGGCGCATTTGCATATCTTCCAGCGGTGATAGTTGACGGCGGTGAATGTGGGGTATTGCTTGATGCGCACGGGATAGAGGTGACACGACACGGGCTTGCAGAAATCGATGCGGCCTTGGCGGTATGCTCTCTCGATGGCACACAGGCACATGCCGCCCTTGTCGTAGCAGGAGAATACGCAGTTGCGTCCATCTACTATTGATGTGACCAGGTCGCCTTCCACATCGATGTAAGCCACGCCGTGCTCGTCGATTTCGCGCTGAGCGGCCGGCAGCAGCTCGTCATAGATGGCGGGCAACACGGCTTCGATGTGTCGGCGCTCGTCGTCGGTGATAGGGGCGCCCGCATCGCCTTCGATGCAGCACTCGCCCAGGCAGCTGTCGGTGTCGCAGGTGAAGTAGCGCTCTATCAGGTCGAGCGACACGAGGGTATTTTGTATTTCAAGCATAGTGGTCGGTTGGGGCTGTGATAGTGGGTGATATATGAGGGTTGAGGCTGCGTTATTTGCCGGAGAACACGGCTCCGGTGGCGATTAGCCTGTCGTAACGCTCGCCTCGTCGTCGGTGATACACCTTTATGAGATATTCATTGACGGTCTGATATTTGTTGCCTTCGACAAGGGCGGTGAAGCCGCGCTCAGAGCCGGGTGGCACATAGAGGTATTGATAGTTGTAGGCGCCTTGCTTGAGCAGCATTGAGCGCTCGTAGCGTCCGGTGGCGTTGTTGAATGTCATGATAGACTCAGGCGAGAAGCGTCGGCTCACAAAGTCGCCATCAAGAAATATTGACGCCCCGGGCGCGAGCCGGTCAGCTTCCAAGGAGAAATGCACCACCACATAGTCGGCCTCCAGGTCGCTATAGTCAGAGTCATATTCTCTGATGAAAAAGCGCCCGTGCTGCGTTTGGTCGTATAGGTAAGGCTCCTCGGCGCGCACGCCGTCGGGTATCAACGTGAAGTGATAGTATGGCTTGGCGAGACTGATGCGGTCCACGTGCATACCGGGGTAGTGTGTCGAGGATACCTCCATGCGGCGATACTCGTTGCCGGCGTCAAAGATGAGGCTGGTAAGATGTTCATACACCGCCGTCTTGCCGGCGATGCGCAGCGGTCGGCTCACGGTCACCTCGTTGTCGAGGCGGCCGTTTTGGCTCACCACCACGCTCAGGTCGTTGAAGAGGTCCTCTACTTGAGCGCGCTCGGTATCTACCGATATCGATAGCTGCTGGTGAGTGTCGTTGAAATCCACATCGGTGCGCGATGACACCTCAGCTGATATCGCGGCGCTCTGCTCGCTGACCATAAAGCGGCATTGCAGCCATGTGTCGTCGGGGTCGTCCTCGCGGTAAATCTCCACTAAATAGTTGCCGGAGAGCTTGGGCGATACCTCCTCGTTGGGGATGGCAAAGCTGTAGTGAGTGTAGTGCACTATAGTGGCGCGCGAGAAGTCATAATCATTGATTACGCCTTCGTTGAAGCCATCGAGGTATTCGGTGTCGAGCAGTTGCGAGGGCTGCCAATTGCGGTCGCAGTGCACTAATCTGTAGCGCAAATACTCGCGGTCTTCGCTGATGTGATCAAAGGCGATGATTATGCGGTCATCGCTGCCGAGGAGTATCACCGGCGGCGCTAACTGATTGCCGTCAAGCTGCACTTGCAGTGACTTCACACGCTCGTTGAAGATGCCGGTGCGCGTGTCAGACAGCGCCGCCGCCGGCGTGGCGGCGCTGATGCACCATAGCACCATCACTCCGCACAGGCGCAGCATCACGGCGCGTAGCCGCCGGCCGCCGAACTTACCAGTCGATTGCTGTCTTGCCATGTTGGGTGAGGTAATTGTTAGCGAGCACAAAATGATTGTTGCCGAAGAAGCCGCGATAGGCCGACAGCGGCGAAGGGTGAGGCGAGGTGAGCACCAGATGCCGCGAGCGGTCAATCAGCGCGCCTTTGCGAATGGCGTAAGCGCCCCACAGCATAAACACCAGGCCGGAGCGCTCGCGCGCCAAGGTGCTCACCACGGCGTCGGTGAATGCCTCCCAGCCGCGGCCTTGATGCGACCCGGGCTTGTGGGCGGCTACGGTGAGTGTGGCATTGAGGAGCATCACGCCTTGCCGGGCCCAGCGGCTGAGGTCGCCGGTAGGGGGCATGGGCTTGCCGGTCTCGGCGCTTATCTCTTTGAAGATATTGACCAGCGAGGGCGGCATCTCTACGCCATCAGGCACAGAGAAGCACAGGCCGTTGGCCTGCCCCTCGCCGTGATAAGGGTCTTGGCCGAGGATTACCACCTTGACATCGTCAAAGGGGCAAGCATCAAAGGCTGCAAAAATCTTTGATGCCGGCGGATAGACCACCTCGGTGCGGTAGGCCAGGCGCACTGATTCGGCGAGAGAGGCAAAGTAAGGCTTGTCCCACTCGGCTGCTAACTGCTTGTGCCATGACGGCTCGATTTTTACTACCATAGATACGGGTGCAATGTGTTATATCTTGCAAAGTTAGCTATTAAGCCTAAATAGCCGACCTATGCTCCACTATTATTATAGATACTTCACATTCTTTATGACTTTGAGCGAGTCAAAGTCCAATCCACTTAGCGCCTGATGCAAGGTGTATAAATATTGAGATGAGTTTGGCTGAGTGGATGCCAAGGTGTCATGATTACTTGGCCAAGGAAAAAATAAATTTGAGGCCTCCGGAGCGCTGATTTTTTGCTTTGATGGCTCCGCCATGCAACATTACGGCGTTTTTCACTATTGACAGCCCCAGACCGGTGCCGCCTTTTGGGCGCGAGCGACCCTTGTCAATGCGGTAAAAACGCTCGAAGATACGCTCCAAATGCTCGCTATCCACGCCTTTGCCATCATCGGCGAGGCTGAACACATACGAGGTGTCGGTGTGGCGCTCAAGGTGTATGTCAATGCGCGAGCCTTCAGAGTATGCCGCCGCATTCTCAATGAGGTTGCGAAATATTGAACTTACCAGCTGTCGGTTGCCGTCAATGGTGATGCCCTCCGGCACATCGTTGTGTATGGTCATGCCGGCAGCGGTGACACACTCGGTCATCTCTGTCACCACCTCTGCAATGATGTCGCTGACGCAGATGCGCTCGCGCGAGATCTGAGAGGCGCCATCGTCCATTCGCGTGATGGTGGAGACATCTACCAATAGCTGGCGCAGACGCTCGGCGTTGGCATAGCAGCGCTCTATAAATTCGGTGCGCTTGGCGTCGGGCAGGTCAGGGTGGCTGAGGAGTGTTTCCAGACACACTTGCATTGATGCCACGGGCGTCTTGAGCTCATGGTTGATATTGTTGGTGAGTTGCTTCTTGATGCGTATCTTCTCTTGCTCTTCGTGGAGGGCGGCGCGGTGCTGCGCATCGCGGTCGGCGATGGTTTGCTGCAGGCGTGCGTAGAGGCGAGTGATGTGATTTGAGATGCTGCCTAACTCATCGCTCGGGAATGCTACATCGTCATAAATCTGCTCGCCCTTCTCGGCCTTTTCGGCAAAGAGGTTGAGGCTGCGTATGGTGCTGCCGATGCGCCGCGTGGCAAAGTAAGCAATGACACTCAGCACCGATGTCACCGCCAGCATAAACCACAGAAAAGAGCTGTCGGCCTTGAGCATTGAGGCTAACGTCAGGTCATAGGGCAGCGCTGAGCGCACCACCACATCGGCGCCGCGTGTGGCCGAATAAAAATATGTGGCGTTGGTGGTGCTTGAGTGCCTGCGCAGTGTATATCCTCGGCCGGAGGCGATGGCTTGTGCTATCTCCGGGCGGTTTTGATGGTTGGCGCTGGGCAGAGTGTCGAGCGAGTTGTCGTAAATGACATCACCGCGGAGGTTGACCACGGTGACGCGCAGCGACGGCAGGTCAAAGCATAGCTCCTGCATAGCCTGCTGTGCCGTCTTGCCGGCAGTGATTTCGCCTATTATCTCTGAATTGATAATCTGTAGCTGCCCATCGAGCGCCTCCACCTTGAACTGTTTCTCGCGGCTATATTGAAACACTAGGAAGCATATCACCAGCGCCCAGGCAAAGCCTAACAGCAGCATAAAAAGCCGCGTGGGGTAAGAAAGTCTAATCTTTGAAGCCATAACCGTAACCTGACCGTGTAACAATTTTTTTGCCGTAAGCACCGAGCTTTGAGCGTAGGCGTGTGATGTTGACATCGACCACTCTGTTGAGCACCACTACTTCCTCGGGCCATACCTTTGAGAGTATCTCCTCGCGCGAGAAGATGTGTCCCGGATTGGATAGCAGCAAGTGCAGTATCTCAAACTCCTTGCGTGGCAGCGCCACCTCTTGGCCATCTATGCTGCAGCGCTTGAGCGAGTTGTCCACCACCAGGCCTTCGTGGCGCAGTGTGGTGTCGCTGTGCGGCTGTGATGTAGTGCGCTTGAGCACTGCGCGCACGCGCGCCAGCACATTGCGTATGGAGTAGGGCTTGGAGATATAGTCGTCGGCGCCGAGGTTAAGCCCGGCTATCATATCGTCTTCGGTGTCGCGTGCCGTGCAGAAGATGATAGGCACCTGAGCGGTGGCGGAATTGTCTTTGAGCACTTTGGCCATCTTGAAGCCGTCCATGCCATCCATCATCACGTCAAGCAGTATCAGTGAGAAATCTGCCGGACGCATAGTCAGCGCCTCTTCGGCGCTATGAGCCACAGCCACGTCATAGCCTTCGATTTCGAGGTTGAGGCGCAGCGCCTCACATAGTGTGTCTTCATCATCTACCACCAAGATGCGATGTCTGTCCATACATATATCAATTAGCAGTGATTTTATATATACGCTCGGTAACTACGCTGCAAAGATATCTATAAAAAGGCAAATAGACCAGTGCCAACGTATTGTTTAACAAAAATGTAACAAAATCCTGGCGGTAAAGCTCACGCTTCGCGGGTTATTAGGGCTGCACTATACAATTTTTTAGCTGTCGCTGCGTTATTTCTATCGTAGGCATATCGCTAACTTATTTTTTACAATGAACATCAACAAGCACATACGCTTTATCATAATACTCTGCGCGCTGATAGCAGGCATAGCAGCGGCGTCTAAGGTTGCAGCGGCCGTGAAAATCCACGGCATGGTGACTGACGAGAACAATGAGCCGCTGGAATTTGTAAGCATACGCATCGCAGGCACAGCCCTGGGCTGCACTTCAGGTCTCGATGGCGCTTTCTCGCTGTCGGCGGCGGAGGCTGACACCATACGCGTGATATTCACCTGCATAGGATACGAAGAAGCTCACCGCAAGCTCATAGAGCCGAAAGGCGATGTCACTGTCAACGTAAAAATGACACCGGCATCATACACTCTCAAGGGCGTAGAGGTCACGGAGATACAAAAGCAGACCGGCGCCATACAGAAGATTGACGGCTCTGACTATAAGTTAGCGCCCGACGTGAGCGGCGGCAGCGTGGAGTCTCTGCTCGCCACGATGGCCGGCGTCAGCTCTAACAATGAGATGTCGTCGCAGTACAATGTACGTGGCGGCACATATGATGAGAACTCCGTGTATATCAATGGTATCGAGGTGTATCGCCCTCAATTGGTAAGCTCAGGTCAGCAAGAGGGCATGTCAATCATCAACCCCGACATGGTGGGGTCTATCGCCTTCTCTACCGGCGGCTTCCCCGCCGAATATGGCGACAAGATGTCGTCAGTGCTGGATATCACCTATCGCGAACCCGAGGCTTTTGAGGGCGCGGTGTCAGCCTCGCTGATGGGCGGCTCTATAACCATAGGCTCAGCGTCAAAGCGCTTTTCGCAGCTCCACGGCGCCCGCTTCAAGAGCAACAGCTCGCTGCTCGGCTCTATGGACGAGAAGGGTGAATATGACCCCAAATTCTTTGACTACCAGACGAATATGACTTTTAGTGCCTCGTCAAAGTTTAAGATAAATTTCTTGGGGAATATTGCCATCAACAATTACAAATTCGTGCCACACAACCGCAGCACCAACTTTGGCACCTCTACTGATGCAAAGAAATTTACCGTGTATTTTGACGGCCAAGAGAAAGACCGCTTCGAGACCTACGTGGGCGCATTGACGCTGTCGTATACCCCCAATAAGGCCAATAATTTTGACTTGCTGGTGTCAGGCTTCCTCACCAACGAGCTTGTGGCTTACGATATCTCGGGCGAGTATTGGCTCGACCAAGCCGGCACCAACGGCAGCGATGACGATGCCGAGGCGATAGGCGGTGAGTTAGGCGTGGGCAAGTATCTCGAACACTCGCGCAACCGTCTGCGCGCATCGGTCTTCTCGGTGGGTCTGCGTGGCACCACGGGCATACGCCGCCACAACATATCCTACGGCTTGACCTACAACCACGAAGACATCTTTGACCGCGCTCGTGAATGGGAGCTGCGTGACTCAGCCGGATATTCCCTGCCCGTAGATCCCGCTGCGTTGAAGATGATTTATAACCTCGACTCGCACCACGATATAGCCTCTAATCGCATCGCCTTTTATGTGCAGGATACCTACAAACTGCAGACCTCAGCCGGATATCTCAACATCAACGGCGGTGTGCGCCTGTCGTATTGGGACTTCAACAAAGAGTTTCTGGTGAGTCCACGTCTGAGCTTGGGCTTCGTGCCTGAAAAGGCGCAGCGATGGGCCTTTAGGTTTGCCACGGGGCTGTATTATCAGTCGCCATTCTACAAGGAATATCGTATGCAAAGTGTTGATGCTGATGGTAATAACATCATAAGTCTCAACCATGACATTAAGTCACAGCGCAGCTTCCAAATCATCGGCGGCGCTGACTTCACCTTCCGTGCCTTCAGCCGTCCCTTCAAGTTTACCGCCGAAGCTTATTACAAGCTGTTGGGCAACTTGATACCCTACGAGGTGGACAACCTCAAAATAGTGTATTCCGGCGTGAACTCATCAAAGGGCTACACAGCGGGACTGGATTTCAAGCTGTTCGGCCAATTTGTGCCCGGGTCAGACTCGTGGGTGTCATTCTCGCTGATGAAGACACAAGAGGACCTCAACGGCGTCAAGGTGCCGCGACCCACTGACCAGCGCTATTCCTTCGCCTTGTTCTTCACCGACTATTTCCCGAAATTCCCCAAGCTCAAATTCTCGCTGCGCGGCATCTTCTCTGACGGCTTGCCCACCACTGCGCCACGCGGCTCGCGCGACAAGGGCTATTTCCGCGCCCCGGCATATAAGCGTGTGGATATAGGCCTGGCTTACGCTTTGCTCTCGCCTCCTAAGGAGGGGCAGACGCGCTCGGGCTTTCTGCGGCACATCAAATCGGCGTGGATAGGTGTAGATGTATTTAACCTGCTGGATATCGCCAACGTATCATCATATTATTGGATTACCGATGTCAACGAGATGCAGTATGCCGTGCCCAACTATCTCACCCGTCGGCAATTCAATGTAAGGCTGAGCGTGGAGTTTTAATCTGCCGGCCTTAATTTGCGCTCGTTTTGCGGCGTATTACCCCTCAAAATACTTGAAAAGACGCCAAAATATTGCTACCTTTGCACCCTGATAGCGGTCGCTTCACGGCGTAATGGCTGTGAACGGGTCGCTCACACATCATTAGTCAATCACACACATTCACACTACAAGACAAGAATTGGTATATCCTGACAGCATAGAGAAAAAACTCGGCTTCGAGTCTGTACGAGCTACGGTGCGGGCGCATTGTGAGTCAGAGCAGGGTCGGCATCTCGCCGATGAGATGACGTTTGTGGCTGATAGCGGGCATATGGGGCATCTGCTGCGCTCGGTGTGGCAGATGATGCAGGCTCTGCACGCTGATGAGGCGCTCACCATAGGCTCTATCCACGACATGGCGGCCGTACTCGCGCGCGCTCGCATCGAGGGCGCTTTTCTTACGGCTCAAGAGGTGGCGTCACTGCGCGCCTCTCTAAATACGGTGGCTGACATCGCCGCCTTCTTTGCGCAAAACAGAGCCGATGATGGCTCCACACCATACCCTGACCTTGATGTATATGCTGCGGCGCTGACGCCTTACCCGGCAGTGGTGGCCGACATCAATCGCATTCTCGACCGCTGGGGCGAAGTGGCTGACAGCGCCTCGCCGGCCTTGGCTGACATACGCCGCCATCTGGCCTCGATGTCAGGCACTCTCAGCACCCTCATGCGGCGTGTCATAGCATCGGCAGTCAAAGAGGGATTGATTGACAGCGACACCACGCCCGCTATGCGCGACGGGCGTATGGTGATACCCGTGGCGCCGATGAATAAGCGCAAGATACCGGGCATCGTGCACGACGAGTCAGCCTCCGGCAAGACAGTGTATATCGAGCCCGCCGAGGTGGTGGCCGCCGGCAATCGCTTGCGAGAGCTGCAGCTCGAGGAGCAGCGCGAGGTGGTGCGTATCCTCACGGCGTTCACAGCCACGCTGCGCCCATATATTGATGATTTGATTGCTACGATATCGCTGCTGGGCATGTTTGACTTCATACGCGCCAAGGCTGTGTATGCCGCCGAGATAGGAGCTACTTTGCCCCACCTGAGCGCCGGCCCGGAGTTGGAGTGGTATCATGCATGCCACCCCTTGCTGTCGCAGGCTCTGGCTCGTCAGGGCAAGACGATAGTGCCATTAGACATACGCCTTGGCGCGCAGCAACGCATACTTATTGTCTCCGGCCCTAATGCCGGCGGTAAGTCGGTGACGCTCAAGACCGTGGGCTTGCTGCAATATATGGCGCAATGCGGATTGCTGCCTCCGGTGTATGACAACTCGCATTTCGGAGTGTTCAAAAACATCTTCGTGGATATTGGTGATGACCAATCATTGGAGGACGACCTATCTACCTACTCATCGCACCTGCGCAACATGAAGCTCTTCTTGCAGCGCGGCGATAAGGATACCCTCTTTTTGATTGACGAGCTGGGCGGCGGCACCGAGCCGCAGATAGGCGGCGCTATAGCCCAGGCGGTGCTCACGCGCTTTAATGCTGCGGGCTTGTGGGGCGTGGTGACCACTCACTTTCATAATCTCAAACGTCTCGCCGAGGAGACTCCGGGCATGGTCAACGGCTCGATGCTGTATGACAGGCATCTGATGCAACCCTTGTTTGCCCTCTCCATAGGCAATCCCGGCAGCTCCTTTGCCTTGGAGATAGCGCGCAAGATAGGGCTGCCCGCAGAGGTCATTGACGATGCCACGGATATTGTTGGCTCGGATTATGTCAACCTCGACAGGTATCTGCTCGATATAGCTCGCGATAAGCGCTATTGGGAGAATAAGCGCGTGGCCATACGCCAGAAGGAAAAACAAATAGAGCAGCTGCTGGACCGCTACGGCTCTGATGCTGAGAATATGCGCGCTCAGCGTCGCGAAATCATTGCTGACGCTCGCGCCGAGGCTCAGCGCATCGTGGAGGGCGCAAATGCCGCCATCGAGCGCACAATCAGAGAGATACGTCAGGCGCAGGCTGAAAAGGAGCGCACACGATTGGCACGTAAGCGCCTCGCTGATGAGGTGGCTGAGCACAACGCCTCCGCTGCTGCTGACGGCGCTGCTGATGCCGACATCATAAAGTCAAGCGCCCTGCTGCGCGCCGCCGATGCTCGCCATCGCAAGAAACATAAGGCTGAGGCCGCTCGCGCCGACAAGGCTCAGGCGCCACTGAAGGTGGGCGACAACGTATTGCTCGACGGCGCCGGCACCGTAGGCGTGATTGACAGCATCGAGGGCGATAACGCGGTGGTGATTTTCGGGCTTATGCGCACCTCTGTCAAGCTCAAGCGTCTTAGCCGCACACTGCGCAAGGTGCCGTCAGGGGCATCAAAGGCAGCTTCTTATATCTCTGCCTCTACATCTGACGACTCGCGACAGCGACAACTCAACTTCAAGACTGAGATTGACGTCAGGGGTATGCGTGCCGATGAGGCGGTGCAAGCCGTGACATACTTCATTGACGATGCCATACAATTCGCTTCGGCGCGGGTGCGTATCTTGCACGGCACCGGCACCGGCGCTCTGCGCATGGCGATACGTCAATACCTATCTACCATTGATGCCATAGCGTCATATCACGATGAGGATGTGCGCTTTGGTGGCGCCGGTATCACTGTAGTAGAGTTTTGATTATCAGACGATGTTGCTACAACTATTCAAGTCATTCTTTAAAATCGGCGCCTTCACTTTTGGCGGCGGTTGGGCCATGATATCCATCATTCGCCGCGAGATAGTGGAGCGCCACCGATGGATTGCCGACGAGGAGTTTCTTGAGCTGTTAGCGGTGGCGCAGTCCTTGCCGGGGATTTTGGCCGTCAACATATCTGTGGCGGTGGGCGATAAGCTTCGCGGCATAAAAGGCTCGGTGGCTGCCGCCTTGGGCACGATTATGCCATCGTTTCTGATAATCCTCGCCATAGCAATGTTTTTGACACCCGAGCTCATTACGCAAAATGAGACACTCTCAGCGATATTCAAGGGTATCAGACCCGCCGTCGTGGCGCTGATAGTGGCGCCGGTCATCACGTCGGCGCGTGCCGCCAAGATAGGGTGGGGGCTGGCATGGGTGCCGGCGGTGATAGCTTTGCTGATATGGTCAAGGTGGCCTATTGTATCTAATCCTATACTATACATAGTGATAGGTGGCCTCATAGGCTGGCTGCACCTGCGCAACCGCTGTAAACTCAACCGCATATGATTTATATCAGACTCATATTAAGCTATCTGAAAATCGGCTTTTTCGGCTTTGGCGGCGGCTATGCCATGCTCGCCCTGATACAAAATGAGATTGTGGGGCCGGGCTGGATTACCGATAAGATGTTTACCGACATTGTAGCCATCTCGCAGATGACGCCCGGACCCATAGGCATCAACTCGGCCACATACATAGGCTATGTGGCGCCGGCGCAGGCCTCAGAGCTTTTCGCCTCGCCGCTGTGGGGCTTGATAGGCTCTTTGCTGTGCACGCTGGTGGTGGTGCTGCCGTCGTTTCTGCTGGTGAGATACACCAGCCACTACATACGTCGTCACCGCGACAGCGTGGCCATCTCCGGCATTATGGCCGGATTGAAGGTGGTGGTGGTGGGGCTTATCGCCTCGGCGGCTTTGCTGCTGATGAATGGCGAGAACTTCGGCACTGACACCCCTGACATTGTCAAGAGCGTGGCTATTGCCATCGCAGCGCTCGCTCTTAATCTTTTCACAAAAATTCACCCTATATGGATAATAGTGGCCGCCGGCACTGCAGGCTACGCAATATATTAGTAAACAATGGATTATAATTCAGCTACCGAATTTCTTTTCACTCAGCTGCCTATGTTTCAGAACATCGGTGCCGGAGCCTATAAGCCCGGATTGCAAGGCGTGGAGGCCTTGAGTGAGGCTTTTGGCAATCCGCATCGAGGCCTACGCTGCGTGCACATCGCCGGCACTAACGGCAAGGGCTCCACAGCCTCGCTCCTCGCTGCCGTGCTGCAGTCGGCAGGGCTGAAAGTGGGGCTCTTCACCTCGCCGCATCTCATTGACTTCAGAGAGCGCATCCGCGTCAATGGCGCGATGATAAGCCGCGAGGCCGTAGCTGACTTTGTGGAGCGCTATCAGGCTATGGCGCGAGCACACAGATTTGACCGGGTGGCCAAGCCCTCATTCTTTGAGCTGACTACTGTTATGGCCTTTGAGCATTTCAGCCGGCAAGGCGTTGATATAGCCGTCATTGAGGTGGGGCTTGGCGGCCGGCTCGATAGTACAAACATAATCACCCCTATGTTATCGGTGATTACAAATATATCGCTTGACCACACCGCGCTCTTGGGCGACACGCAGGAGGCTATCGCCGCAGAGAAGGCCGGCATCATTAAGCCCGGTGTCGCCGCCGTCGTTGGCGAGGCCGAGGGCGCCGTGCGCAGTGTCTTTGAGCAAAAAGCGCACGATTGTGATGCGCCCATAGTATTTGCCCAAGACCACATCGCTTACAGCAGCTACGAGCACACTGACACCGAGATAGTGTATCACGGCACCCCCTACGGCGCTCTGAGCTGCCCTCTATGCGGCGACTGCCAGGTGCGCAATGCGGCAACGGTGCTCACGGCCATAGGGCTGTTGGCGCAGCAGCTGACCATCACTGCCGATGCCGTGCGCGAGGGCTTTGCTAATGTGACGACACTCACCGGCCTCGCCGGCCGATGGATGACGCTCGCCGAGCGCCCGCGTGTGATTTGCGACACCGGTCACAACCCCGGCGGCTGGCAATATCTGGCCGAGCAAATCCGGCGTTTGCCCGGACATCGACATATCGTGCTCGGCTTTGTCAGCGACAAGGACATATCATTTATCTTCGGGCTGTTGCCTCAAGAAGGCAGTGTGTCATACTATTTTGTGGCTCCATCGGTGAAGCGCGCACGCAGCGCCGCCGAGCTTCAGCGCGAGGCACGCAGCCATGGCTTTGAGGGCGCTGTCTATGACACTGTGGCTCAGGGATATGAGGCGGCTATGGCGGCGGCATCTGCCGATGACAGCGTCTTTGTCGGCGGTAGCACCTTTGTGGTGGCCGATTTGTTAGACTTTTTAGAACATAATAATGTGTAACTTTTTTGCGCATTTTGATTAAAAGGTGTAACTTTGCACTATCAAATGGAGTGATACAATAGTAAGTAAGCGCAATTATTAAAAAACAACTGATATGCTGAGCAGACAAGTGGCTGACAAGCTGAGACAGCACGAAACACCATTTTATCTATATGATATAGCTCTGTTGCGACAGACGCTCGAGAGTGTGGTATATGAGTCAAATAAATATGGCTATAAGGTGCACTATGCCATCAAAGCCAACTATGACGACTATCTACTGTCGATAATACGCGAATATGGCTTGGGCATTGATTGTGCCAGCGGCAATGAGCTGCGCAAGGCTATAGAGGCCGGTTTTGCCCCTGAGGGCATTGTATATGCCGGCGTAGGCAAGCGCGACAAGGAGCTGCGCTACGCCATAGAGCAAGGCATCTTGGCCATCAACTGCGAGTCTATCCAGGAACTGATGGTGATTGACGCCCTCGCTGCCGAGGCCGGGCGCGTCACCAATGTGGCGCTACGCATCAACCCCGATATTGACCCCAAGACAAACCATTGCATTGACACCGGCCAGGCTGATAGCAAGTTTGGCATTTCATACGATGATGTGCTTGACCATGCTGACGAGATTAAGGCTCTCAAACATATCAGCATCCGGGGCTTGCACTTGCACATTGGCTCGCAAATCAGAGAGCTGCATGTGTTTGAAAATATGTGCTTGAAGGTTAATGCCATCGTCAAGGCCTTGCGCGGCATGGGCTTTGATTTCAGCTTTGTTGACGTGGGTGGCGGCCTCGGCGTAAACTACGATGTGCCCGAGAATGAGCCCATACCCAATTTTGCATCGTTGTTCTCAATCGTCCACAATCATCTCGATGTGGGCGGCTGCGAGGTGCATTTTGAATTTGGTCGCTCTATCGTGGCTGAGTGTGGCGAACTGATTGCTTCGGTCTTGTTCACCAAAACCACCGCCACCGGCCGCAAGCTACTCATCGTAGATGCCTCGATGACCGAGCTGATACGCCCGGCTCTCTATGGCTCGTATCATAATATTGAAAACATCACATCTACCGCTGAGCGCACTGACAAGTACACCGTGGTGGGCACAGCCTGTGAGTCAACAGATATCTTTGACGAGAATGTGGGCTTGCTGCGCAGCAGCCGCGGCGACCTGCTCACCATCAAGTCAGCCGGCGCTTATGGCATGTCGATGGCCTCGCGCTATAACTTGCATGATTTGCCCGGCGCCGTATATAGCGATAAGCTGTGAGAGCCGGCGGCGCTGCCCTCAGTCTCGCTTGCGTTTAAGCAGATAGTCAATAGCCTCGGCTTGTATCTTTGAGCCTAACAGCCTGTTGGCCACGAGGTAGGCCGTGATGCCGATCGCCATCTCCGTGGCGAGGCGCAAGGCGGCATTGCCGATGAGATGGCCAGCCCCCCACATTGCTGAGCCTATCACCAGCGACAAGGCGAGGTATGGCAGCATATCGCGCACATACGACATTACGGATTGACCGGTGAGCCTCACTGTCACTATCAGCGTTGCCACCCATGTCGCTGCTGATGCCGCTATCTGGCCCCACAGCACTATGGCGATGCCCTCCACCGGGTTGCCCTCCGATGATAATGTGATGTATGGCAAGGAGAGTAATAGCGCTGCAAGCGCCACGCTGTCGCGCATCACTTCAAGCCACATGATGTGGCGAGCGTAGCCCAGAGCCAAGATGTAATTATTCCAAAGCCCGGTCAGCACCGTGAAGATGCCGCGCACCATCAGCAGCTGAAACAGCAATATGGCGGCATCCCATTTGCTGCCAAACAACACATGAAATATCGATGTGGCGCACACCACCAGGCCTATGAAGGCCGGAAAAGTAAGATATGAGGTGAAGCGATTGAGCCGCCGGGTTATGTTGTCAAACCGGGGCTTATCGTCCTGCACTGCCGACAGCGCCGGCAGAAATGACGATGTCAGCACCTGCGACAGCGAGGAGATGCCCATCTTGCTCCATTTGTCGGCTTGTGTGTAGTATCCGAGCGCTACCATGCCCGTGCGGTTGCCGATGAAAAAGGAGTATATGTTTTGAAACACCGTGTTCAGAAATGAGGTGGCCATCATGCGCGATCCTATGCCGAAGTATGACCGCAGCGCCGCCCACGAGAAGCGCATCATCGGCCACCAGCGTCCCGTAGCCCACAGTAGCGTCGCCTTGACGGCGCCCACGGTGATGGCCTGCCACACCATAGCCCATGCCCCATAGCCTTTGAGCGCGAGGACGATGCCCACGATGCCGCCGGCTATCAGCCCGGCGCTGTTGGAGACAGCCACCATGCGCACATCCATGCGCTTCATCAATATGTTCGTTTGGACTATGACCGAGGCGTTGAGGATAAACGATACAAACATCACCCTCGACATCGCCACCAGAGCCGGCGCGTGAAACCACTGCGCTATCAGCGGCGCCGCCATCCATAATATCATATAGATGGCGATAGATACCGCCATATTGAACCACAGCACCGTGGAGTAGTCAAGGCGAGAGGGCTGCTTGCGCTGTATCAAAGCGTATGAAAAGCCGCTATCCACAAGCAGCGACGCAAACGCCTGTATCACCAAGATAGCGCCGACCAACCCGAAAGCCTCTTGGCTGAGCACTCGCGCAAGCACTATGCCAGTCACGGCATAAAGCACCTGAGTAGATACGCGATCTACTACATTCCACTTCAAAGTGCCGGCCGTGCGCGATTTCAGTGACATCTGTTAGGCGATAATGCGAGAGGTATTGGATAGAGGGGGGTGGGGTGGTATCAGTTATGACAAGACCAAGGTCACTCTACCTTTACCACCTTGATGCCCAGGGCGAGCGACTTCTTCACCTCCGGGTCGCCTTTGTAGTACACCTTGCCCGAGCCGCTGCCTGAATAGTTGAGCTTCTCTGTGGCATAGCAATCGACATTGCCCGTGCCGGTGATGCGTACACTCACCTGCTTCGCTTCCAGATTGCCGGCCTCGATAGTTCCGGTGCCCAGTGATGATAATTTAGCCTTGCC
>SAMEA3663036__coassemble_580_pt1 | contig 16663 bp, 9 predicted proteins | sample SAMEA3663036__metabat2_low_PE_026 | metagenome-assembled genome bin SAMEA3663036 (sample SAMEA3663036) | pig gut metagenome | biome: pig gut; feature: pig-associated habitat; material: faeces | place: France | collected 2012 | reverse complement strand
CACTGCCGCTGACGGCGCCTTTGACATCACCCCCGGCGTGTATCTACTGGCACGCCCCGGCGTGAAGGCTGCCATTGATGACATTGACCGCACTTTTGTAGCTCCCGAGCCCTACACCGTGCCGCTGACGCTGACTCACACGCCCGCTGCCGTGGTCTCCGCTGCCGATAATCTCGTAATCACCGCCGAGGTGTTCGGCTCGGTTGAGCCCGACTCCGTGGTGGTGTATCCCGCCGATGCCTCGTTCTGGAATGACCACAACACCCTCTTCCGGCTCAAGCGCGTGGCGCCATACACTTATAGCACTGAAGTTTCCAATAGCCATTATATAAATAAGCAACAATTAGATTATCGTATCGTAGTGCATGCCGGCGCGATGTCGGCAACCTACCCTGACGGCATTGCGGGCACACCCCTTGACTGGGATGCCCGCGACAATGCCGCTTGCTATCATACCGCTATCCACCACAGCGGCGACCCGCTTATTCTATGGCGTCCCGACGCGCAGCTTGATGGCGCTGAGATATCGCTCATCCCCGATGATTGGCGTCATGTGCGCTTTCACTATGACAGCAAGGCGCCGATAGCCGCCGATGCACTCTGCGTCAACGTCTCGGCCGATGGTGATGCCGCCGCTCCGACCGTGGGCTTCACCAAGCAGCTTGCCGGCCTCATCACATCTGATATAGCGCGCCGTGACGACACCGTCATCAAGGTAAAGCTCCGCGGCGAGGCTCCGCGCGACTTAACCTTGACGCTTATCAATGACGATGGCATCACCTATACGCTCAGCGAGTCTCACCGCTGCGCCGACAATGCCGGCGGCGTCATCATAGCTTACAACGTGACACCCTCCGCCGCCATCGCTCCTACGCTGCTGTGCCCGGCGCCTTACCCTTCCTTCCTTACACGCTCCATCACCCCATCAAATCTCTACCGGAAGCCATTGGCATTGCCTGACGTCCAGGCCCTACGGCTGACAGCCTCGGCATCGTTTGACCTTTGCGGCATCTGGCTCGAATAACTCTCGTGTATAAATATTATAATTACTAACCATAAACTAAATTACCATGAACATCAAACAGTTATGCGCCGCATTGCTGCTTTGTGTCTTTGCTCCGATTATGGCTTATGCTCAGACACAGACAGTGACAGGCACAGTGGTCGATGAACTATCCGAGCCACTGATTGGCGTCAGCGTGACTGCTGTCGGGGCTTCCGGCGGCACCACCACCGACATCGATGGCAACTTCACCATCAAAGTACCCACCACCGTCAAGCAGCTCCAATTCAGCTATGTGGGCTATCAGTCGCTGACGGCCGACATCACTCCGGGCGAAGCCTTGCAGATAGCCTTGCAGCCCGCATCCAACCAGCTCAACGAGGTGGTGGCTATCGGCTATGGTATGAAAAAGAAATCTGACCTCACCGGCTCCATCGCCACCGTCAGCGAGAAAGACTTCAACCAAGGCGTCATCAGCTCGCCCGAAGAGCTTATCAACGGCAAGATTGCCGGCGTGCAAATCACCAACTCCGGCGGCTCGCCCAACAGCTACTCCACTATACGTGTGCGCGGCGGTGCCTCGCTCAACGCCTCCAACGACCCCCTCGTGGTGCTCGATGGTGTGCCTATGGAGGTGGGCGGCGGTGTCGAAGGCGCAAGCAACTTCCTGAGCCTTATCAACCCCAACGACATCGAGAGCATGACCATCCTCAAAGATGCATCTTCTACGGCCATATATGGTAGCCGCGCCTCAAATGGTGTCATCATCATCACCACCAAGAAAGGCTCCGGCGAGCGCATCAAAGTGTCATTCCAGACTACTAACTCCATATCCACCAAGACCGATACCGCGCCGATGATGAGCACCGCGCAGTTCCGCGAGGCCGTGGAGATGTTTGGCACCGACGCCCAAAAGCAACTCGTGGGCACCGAAGACACCGACTGGAACGACCAAATCTATCACAGCGCCTTTGGCACCGACAACAACCTCAGCGTGGCCGGCCGCATATCATCGTGGCTCCCCTTCAGAGTGTCGCTCGGCGCTATGTATCAAGATGGTATCCTGCGCACCGACAATTCTACCCGCTACACCGCCAATATCAACCTCACCCCCTCGTTCTTCAACGACCATCTGCGTGTCAATATCAGCGGTAAGGGCACCTATGCTCGCAATCGCATCGCCAACACCGGCGCTATCTGGAACGCCAACGCTTATGACCCCACACAACCCGTGTATGCCGACAACAACCTCGGCGGATACTACGAGGCTATAGATGCTAATTCCGGCGCTCCGTCGCAAGGCGCTATCGCCAACCCTCTCGGCCAAATCATGCTATATAACAATAGGTCCAACGTGTATCGCTTTGTAGGTAACATTGACCTCGACTATCGCCTCCACCCGCTGCCCGAGCTGCGCTTCCATGTCACCGGCGGATATGACTTCTCCAAAGGCGACCGCACTGTCAAGGTTCCCAAGGAGAGCTTCTCCGGATACAACTCCAACGGCTGGATTTACACTCAAGGCCCGCAGCACAACTACAACCGCCTGCTCACCATCTACGCCAACTACAATAAGGATTTCGCAGCTATCAACTCAAACGTTGACGTAACTCTCGGCTACGATTACCAGTACTGGCGCAATGACTATCCCGCTTACTCCACATACAATTACTCCCTCGCCGACGGCAATGAGACCATAGGCGACACCGCCGTGAGCACTACCTCGCCCAGCGATGAGCGCCATACCTTGCTCTCTTACTACGGACGTCTCAACTACACCTTCGCCGAGCGCTACCTCCTCACCGCCACCTTCCGTCGTGACGGCTCAAGCCGCTTTGCCTCCGGCAACCGATGGGGCACATTCCCCTCTGTGGCTCTGGCTTGGCGCGTGGCCAACGAGAGCTTCTGGGACGCTATCACCCCTGTGATGAACGACTTCAAGATACGCGTCTCTTATGGTGTCACCGGCCAGCAGGACGGCATCGCCAATTATGGCTACATCCCCAACTACACCATCAGCCAAAACGGCGCTTACTACCTCTTCAACGGCCAATGGATACCCACTTATCGCCCGCAAGCCTACAACGAGAGCTTGCGCTGGGAGACTACCAAGTCATGGAACTTCGGCTTTGACTTCGGCTTCATCAAAAACCGCATCTCCGGTGCCTTTGACTTCTATACCCGCAAGACCGAAGACCTCCTCGCCACCGTGCCCGTGCCCGCCGGCGTCAACTTCGATAAGACCATGCTCTCCAACGTGGGCAACGTCTCAAGCAAAGGTGTAGAAATCTCGCTCAACGCCAACATCATTGACACACGCGACTGGACATGGACCGCCACTTTCAATGCTACCTGGCAAGACAATAAAATCACCAATCTCAGCCTCATCCCCGGCACCGACGTCGCCGATACCTACGTAGGATATATGGAGTCAACGCCCGTGCAAGTCTTCAAGACGGGATATGCCCCCTACACCTTCCAAGTCTTCAAGCAGCTCTATGACCAAGAGACCGGCCGACCCATCGAAGGTATGTATGCCGACCTCAATGGCGACGGCACTATCACCGATGCCGATAAATACTACTATCACTCGGCTTCGCCCGACTGGATTTTCGGCTTCAGCACCTCGCTCCGCTACAAGAAATGGACTCTCAGCACCTCGCTCCGCGCCAACGTGGGCAACTACGTATATAATGGCATGGCCGCCAACATGGGCGCCTGGGAGTGCACTACCTGGTGTGCCACACAAATCAACAACCTCAGCGAGAGCTTCCTCGACACCAACTTCCGCAATCGCCAGTATGCCTCTGACTACTATGTCGAGAACGCCTCGTTCCTCAAGATGGACAACCTGCAGCTGAGCTACAACTTCGGCAAGGTCACTAAGTGGCTTGACCTCCACGTCTCGGCTATGGTGCAGAACGTATTCACCATCACCAAATACAAAGGCATGGACCCCGAATGTGCTTACGGCATCGAGACAAGCGCTTATCCGCGTCCGCGCACCTATTCTCTCACTATCGGTCTTAACTTCTAATTCTAACACCATGTTGAAAAAAATATATTTAGCCCTTGTGGCATGCGTGGCTCTGCTGGCTACCGGCTCGTGCACCGGCGACCTTAACCAGACACCCGTCATCGGCGAGAACGCCACCACAGTATATGCCTCATTGCAAGGCTACGAGTCAGTCCTCGCCAAGATTTACGGCTCATATAGCCTCGTAGGCCAGCAGAAAGCTGACAATAAGGACCTCTCAAGCTACAATGGCCAGGACCTCCTCCGCAACTACTTCAATCTCCAGGAAGCGCCCACCGATGAGACCGCCATGCGCTGGCTCTCCGGCGACAACCTCTCGGCCCTCACCTTCATGACGTGGGACGCCACTGACTCATGGGTTTCTGACACATACTACCGCCTGTACTACACCATCGCTCTCTGCAACGAATTTCTGCGTTACTGCACTGACGATGCTCTCGCCGGCTTTGACGAGAACACCCGCGCCACCATCAAGACCTATGCTTACGAGGCTCGATTTATGCGCGCTCTCACTTACTATCTCGTCCTCGACCTCTTCCGCCAAGGCCCGTTTGTCGATGAAAACACGCCCTCGTCAGGCTTCACCCCCGAGGCTTACGACGGCACTAAGCTCTTCACATACATTGAGAGCGAAATCAAGGATATCGAGACCGGCCTCCTCGACGTGGCTCCCTACGGCCGAGCATGCAAGGCCGCCGCGTGGGCGCTCGCCGCAAAAATGTATCTCAACGCCGAGGTATATACCGGCACTTCTCACGCCACCGACTGCATCACCTACTGCAACAAAATCCTCGACTGCGGCCGCTACTCTCTCGAGCCTGACTATCGCAAACTCTTCAATGCCGACAACGACAAGCGCACCAACGAGATTATCTTTGCCTTTGCCTCCGATGCCAAGGAAGCAACCACATGGGGCTCCGGCACTTACATCGTGTGCGGCTCATGCGGCAGCGACAGCTCGCAAAATCCTGCTGACTACGGCCTCGCAAGCGGCTGGGGCAGCTGGCGCGTGAGAGGCGAGTTCTATGACCTCTTCACCGATGGCGCTGCTGACCACCGTTGCCTCTTCTGGACCGATGGCCAGAGCCAGTATCTCGACACCGCTATCGATGATGGCACTCAAGGATACTACAGCGAAAAATGGACCAACCTCACCGACGACGGCCTCGCCGCCAGCGACTCCGGCGCCGATGGCTGCAACACCGATTTCCCGATGTTCCGCCTCGCCGATGTCTATCTGATGGCCGCTGAGGCAGTGCTCCGCGGAGGCGCCGGCATGGCGCGCGACCGTGCCATCGAGCTGATGAATATGCTGCGCGAGCGTGCCTACGGCAACTACACCGGCTATGTGGCTGACTCGCAATTCACCCTCGACTTCATCATCGCCGAGCGTGGCCGCGAGCTCTATCACGAGTGCACGCGCCGCACTGACCTGGTGCGCTTTGGTCTCTTCACCACTGCCAATTACCTGTGGCAATGGAAGGGCGGTGTGGTCGATGGCCGTGCCGTCTCTGACCGTTACAACATCTATCCCATCCCCGCTACCGAGCTGTCGGCCAACCCCAACCTCACTAACCCTCTCTATTGATAGGTCGCCGACAATAAGCTCTATATGCTAATCACTCTATATCATTACATTATGAAGATGAAAACTTTTAAGAATATAGCTCTCGCGGGGCTGGCACTAATGGCTCTCTCGTCCTGCGATAAAGACGGCGATATGATTTACGCCGTGCCCAACGATGCCGCCTCTATTGAGGGCGCCTCTGCCGAGGTGTACCTCAACGTGGAGACTCCGGGTGCTCTGGCCCTCACCGTCTATTGGAATGACAATGGCGACATCTCCACCTCTAACCCGGCTGTCGCAGCGCCCGAGCTCGCCACCACCAACGTGCTGCAGCTCGCCGCCGACGAGGAGTTCACCAACACCGTCGATTACAATATCGAGGCCGGTGTGTATGAGAAGCAAATCACACACTCTCAGCTCAACAACGCGTGCTCGCGCCTGAATATGCCCACCGAGCAGTGGTGCCCCCTGTATGTGCGCGTCAAGTCGTATCTCGGCGTCAATGTGCCCCCACGCTACAGCAACGTGCTCAAAGTCGCCGTTCGTCCCTACTTCATTGATTGGACCATAGCCAAGGTGCTCAACGAAGACAGGAGCGACAGCGGCAAGATACTCTACTCGGCAGCCTCTGACGGCGTCTATTGCGGCTTCCTCGGCATGGGCGCCTGGGGCCACATGTGGGTCAAGGAAGGCGACGGCACCACATGGGGCTTTGTGGGTGTCGGTGGTAAGCCCTTCCAGCTCTCCTCTGATGCCGATGCATGGAACATCTGGTTCCCCGGCCAGAACGGTTGCTACTATGTCACCTTTGATACCAACAACTCCGATATGACCGCCCTGCTGGTCAATAGCCTCACCCTCTCCGGCGACCTTTCAGGCGAAATGGTGTATAACCGCTCACTCAACGTCTGGACCTATGCCCTCGACGGCTCAAAGACCGGCAATGCCACCATCAAAATCAGCGGCCAAGGTGCGCTCTACACCCGCAACTCTATCGACGCCGACGGCAACATCAGCGATGACGCCACTACGCCTCAGTCCGTGACCTTTGGCGGCTCTGCCGATATGCTCACCTTCGGTGCCGATAGCGAGATTACCATCGCTCTGCCCGCCGGCGAGTCAGTGCTCACGCTCAACCTCAACGACCCGCGTGCTATGACCCTCACCGCCGGCGGCGCTCCCGAGCCGGAGCCGGAACCTACGCCCGAGGCTGACTCATTTGTATATCTGCCCGGCGTTGACGATGGCTGGGGTGTGGATTGGAATTTTAACAACTACCTCATCTGCTATGATAGCGCTGTATCGGCCTTTGGTGGTGCCGTCAACTTCAACTCGAAGTGGGGCTATCAGGTATGCACCATCAAGGACGACTGGGGCTCGGCTCTGTTCTTTGCCGAGGGTGATGCCGCCGCAGGCAAGCTCACCACCGAGGGCAACACCAACCTGCCCGCGCCCGGCATAGGTATGTATGTAGTGGAGTGTAACCTCTCTGAGATGACCTACGCCACTCACGCCATCACCGCTGTCGGTTATGCCGGCCTCAATGATGACTGGACCATCACCCCGATGGCTGAGACCTCCACACCGGGCGTTTACACCGCCACCGTGCAGAAGACCGCCAATACCCCCTGGGGCGTGAAGATTATCATCAACAACGATTGGAATATCTTCTTCGGTGGAGGCAATACCGCCGGCACCCTCTACTATCAGCACGACGGCTTCACCGGTGACAACGACCTTGCCAACGGCACCTACACCCTCACCGTGGACCTCTGCAAAGGCACTTACTCTTATCAAGCCAACTAATACCCACACCTCAATCCACTAAATCATGAAACTGCTTAAATCATCTATACTGCTCCTCGCCGCGTGCTGCTTGGGCGCTTGCACCGAGGAGAGCCCCGTCACCAATCCCCCCAAGACACCGGCCGAGCCCGAAGTCTTTGACAACAGCGGCTTTGCCAAAGGTGCCGATGTGAGCTGGCTCACTCAGCTCGAAAGCGAAGGCGTCACCTTCACCGATGCCGCCGGCAATGCCACCGAGTGCATGCGTCTGCTGCGCGACCAATGCGGCGTCAACTCAATACGTCTGCGCGTGTGGGTCAACCCCGCTGAGGGCTGGAACAACATTGACGATGTCATGCTCAAGGCCCGCCGCGCCGCTGCCCTCAATCAGCGCCTGATGATTGACTTCCATTTCTCTGACACCTGGGCCGACCCCGGCTCGCAAGCCACCCCTGCCGCGTGGGCTGACTATGACCTCGATGGCCTCAAGACGGCTGTCGCCGACCACGTCACCGCCATGCTCTCGCGCCTTCAGGCGCAGGGCATCACCCCCGAGTGGGTGCAGATAGGCAACGAGACCCGCGGCGGCATGCTCTATCCCATCGGCAGCATCGATGACCCGGCCGCTTTCACCGCCCTGGTCAATGCCGGATATGATGCCGTCAAGGCTATATTCCCCGAGGCTCTGGTAATCGTGCACCTCGACAGTGGCGACAAAGAGTGGATTTATGACCGTATCTTAGGTGCCCTCGCTGACAATGGCGGCAAGTACGACATCATAGGCATGTCGCTCTACCCCGATGCCGACTCCTACGAGGCCACCGTAGATGCATGCCTGGCCAACATCAAGCGTCTCAACGCCGCCTACGGCAAGCGCCTGATGATATGCGAGGTGGGTATGGACTATGACAAAGCCGTAGAAGCCGACCTGATGATGCGTCGCCTCTATGCCGGCTGTGTGGAGAGCGGTGTCGTTGACGGCATCTTCTACTGGGAGCCCGAGGCGCCGGCCGGTTACAACGGCGGTTACAACAAGGGCTGCTTTGCCGATGGCACTCCCACGCAGGCTCTCGATGTCTTCAAGGCTGCTAACTAATGCCTTTATTTCTCACACTCTCTAAGTCAAGTATATGAAACGATTCCTTGCTTACATAGCACTTGCATCTGTAGTGACATTGTCGGTTGGCGCTGTGGAGCGCCAATCGACAACGCTCACGCAGTGGCAATTTGCCCGCATCTCCGATGGCGTCACCGCCGACAATGCCACATTTGCCGATGTGCGGGTACCCCACGATTGGGCCATCAACGAGCCTTTTGACCGCGCCCACGACCTCCAGGTGGTGGCCGTGGAGCAAAATGGCGAGACCGAAAAGACCTGCAAGACCGGCCGCACCGGCGGCCTCCCTTACTTTGGCCGCGGCGTCTATCGCACCACCTTTGCCGTGGCCGACACTGCGGCGCGCGCCTTCACACTCATCTTTGACGGCGCTATGAGCAACCCCGTGGTCTGCGTCAACGGCCGTGAAATAGGCCGCTGGGCTTACGGATACAACTCCTTCTACCTCGACATCCCCGCCGGAGTGCTGCGCCCCGGCGACAACGCCCTGGAGGTGAGCCTCGAAAACAAAGAGGAGTCATCGCGATGGTATCCCGGAGCCGGCCTCTTTCGCAATGTGCACCTGTTGCAGACCGCCAAGGTGCATGTGGCCGTGTGGGGCACTTACGTCACTACTCCCTCTGTCTCGGCTGACCGCGCCTCGGTGAGCATCACCACTGACATCGCCGGAGCAGCCAAGGGCACCGCCATCAGCGTGGCCACTGACATCATCGACGCCGCCGGCAATATCGTAGCCACCAACAGCGCTATGCATTATGCTCACGGCCAGGCTCTGACGCAGGCTTTCACGGTAGATAACCCCGCGTTGTGGTCGCCGCAGTCGCCCGCGCTATACACCGCTCGCACCACTCTCACCATTGATGGCGCGGTGGTCGATACCTACACCACGCGCTTTGGCATCCGCAGCCTGCAATATGTGGCTCACAAGGGATTTTTCCTCAACGGCGTGCCCACCAAATTCAAGGGCGTATGCAACCACCACGACCTCGGCCCCCTGGGCGCTGCCGTCAACCGCGCCGCCCTGCGTCATCAGCTTGAGATGCTTCAGGATATGGGCTGCAACGCCATACGCACCTCTCACAATATGCCCGCACCCGAGCTGGTGGAGCTATGCGATGAGATGGGCTTCATGATGATGGTGGAGCCTTTTGACGATTGGAGCTTCCGCCCCAAATGTCGCAACGGCTACGGCACTCTCTTCAGCGAATGGGCCGAGCGCGATATGGTCAATATGCTGCACCACTACCGCAATAACCCCTCGGTGGTCATGTGGAGCATAGGCAACGAGGTGCCCTCGCAGTGGGGCCCCGACGGCGTGGCCGAGCTGACATTCCTGCGCGATATATGCCACCGCGAAGACCCCACACGCCCCGTTACTTGCGGCATGGACCAGATAGGCTGCGTCCTCGACAACGGCTTTGCCGCCTCGCTTGACATACCCGGCTTTAACTACAAGCCCGGCCACTATCAGCGCGCCTACGAGGTGTTGCCCCAAAAATTGGTCCTCGGCTCGGAGACGGCCTCCACTGTGTCGTCGCGCGGTGTGTATTACTTCCCCGTGGAGTGCGGCAAGAGCGTGGAGCACCCTGACCATCAGTCATCATCATACGATACCGAGGCATGCTACTGGAGCAATATCCCCGACATCGACTTTGCCGCCGATGATGACTATCCCTGGGTGATAGGGCAGTTTGTGTGGACCGGCTTTGACTACTTGGGCGAGCCTACTCCCTACGACACCGATGCGTGGCCCAATCACAGCAGCCTCTTCGGCATCATAGACCTCGCCTCGCTGCCCAAGGACCGCTACTACCTCTACCGCTCGCAGTGGCAGACACAAAGCCCCACCTTGCACCTGCTGCCCCACTGGACGTGGCCCGGCCGCGAGGGGCAGACCACCCCGGTCATGGCTTACACGTCATATCCCAAGGCCGAGCTTTTTGTCAACGGCGTGTCGCAGGGCTTCAGCGAGAAAAACGACAGCTCTGCTATGAGCCGCTACCGCCTGATGTGGCCCAATGTCAAATATCAGCCCGGTGAGCTGCGCGTGGTGGCTTATGATGCCACAGGCGCCAAGGCCGATGAGGCTGTAGTGCGCACCGCCGGTAAGCCTCACCACCTGGTGCTCTCGGCTAACCGCGACACCCTCGCCGCCGATGGCCTTGACTTGGCTTACGTCACCGTGCAAGTAGCTGATAAAGACGGCAATATATGCCCTGGCGACAACCGTTTGGTATCTTTCAAAGTCATCGGTGATGCCTCCTTTGAGGCTACCGCTAACGGCGACCCCACCTGCCTGATGCCCTTCGCACAGCCGCAGATGCGCCTCTTCAGCGGCGCGTGCACCGTCATCGTGCGCGCCGGCACCACGCCCGGTGCGGCAACACTGCGTGTGTCGGCCCCCGGTGTTAAAAAAGCTGAAATGCCGATTATTATAAAATAATCAGTGTACCTTTGTTAGTACCAAACTCATTTTAAATTCCTTACTATTAAACCATGCAAACTAAAATCAGCAACGAATTCAAAAATCGCTTTGGCAGCGGAGGCACATTCTATGCCTCAGCCGGGCGTATCAACCTCATTGGCGAGCACACTGACTACAACGGTGGATTTGTATTCCCCGGCGCCATTGACAAGGTGATAATGGCGGAAATCCGCCCCAACGGCACCGACAAGGTGCGTCTCTTCTCCATCGACATCAACGAGACTGCCGAGTTCGGTCTCGAAGAAGCCGATGCCCCCAAAGCTCAATGGGCACGATACATCTTCGGCGTATGCCGCGAGACCATCAAGCGCGGTGGCGTGGTCAAAGGCTTTGACGCCGTCTTTGCCGGCAATGTGCCTCTGGGCGCCGGCCTCTCGTCATCGGCAGCGTTGGAGAGCTGCTTTGCTTTCGCTCTCAATGACCTCTTCAACGGCAACACCATCGACAAATTCGAGCTCGCTCGCATCGGCCAATCTACAGAGCACAACTACTGCGGCGTCAATTGCGGCATCATGGACCAATTCGCCTCTGTCTTTGGCAAGAAAGGCAACCTCATGCGCCTTGACTGCCGCTCGATGGAGTATGAATACTTCCCCTTCGACCCCAAAGGCTACACCCTCGTGCTTATCGACTCAGTGGTGAAACATGAACTCGTGGATTCGCCCTACAACAAGCGCCGCGAGTCATGCGAGCGCGTAGCGCGTCGTCTCGGCATCGAAACACTCCGTGATGCCACTATGGAGAGCCTCAACGCTATCAAGGGCGACATCTCCGCCGAAGATTACTTCCGCGCCAAATTTGTCATCGAAGAGAAGGAGCGCGTACTCGCTGTCTGTGATGCCCTCGAGCGTGGCGACTACGACACCGTAGGCCGCAAGATGTATGAGACTCACGACGGCCTCTCCAAGGACTACGAGGTGTCATGCGAGGAGCTTGACTTCCTCAATGACGTGGCTCGCCAGTGTGGCGTCACCGGCTCGCGCATCATGGGTGGCGGCTTTGGCGGCTGCACCATCAACCTTGTCAAGGACGAGCTCTACGACAACTTCATAGCCACCGCCCGCGAGCGTTTCAACACCCGCTACGGCCACGAGCCCAAAATCTATCCCGTGGTTATCAGCGATGGCGCTCGCCGCGTAGAATGATACCATATTTTTAGTGTCACACACATCATATATATCCCTACTGTGAAACTATTCTCTCTCACAAACAATTCCGGCGCAACGGTGGTGCTATCATCGATGGGCGCCGGAATTGTTTCTATCATCGTGCCTGACCGCAACGGCAATCTCGCCGATGTGGTCTTAGGCTATCGCAATCCGGCCGATTATCTCGCTGACGGGCCCTGCGCCGGTAAGATACCCGGCCGATATGCCAACCGTATTGCCTCCGGCCGTTTCGCTATTGATGGCCAAGAATATACTCTCGCCATCAACAATGGCCCCAACGCCCTCCACGGCGGCCCCACCGGCTTTCAAAACCGCGTGTGGCAGGCTCGCGAGGTAGCACCCGGCTGCATCGAGTTTGCATACCACAGTGCTGACGGCGAAGAAGGCTATCCCGGCAACCTCGTGGTCACCGCCACTTACACCTGGGACGACGACTGCACCCTCACCCTCGCCCTCAAGGCTGTCACTGACAAGGCCACCGTGGTCAATCTCACCAACCACACCTACTTTAACCTCGCCGGCCACGACAGCGGCTCCGTGCTCGACCATCAGCTGCAGCTCTGCGCCTCACGCTACCTGCCCACTGACCCCACGCTGATACCTCTCGGCGAGATGGCGCCCGTGGCAGGCACGCCGATGGATTTCACTGCTCCCAAGGCTCTCGGCGCCGACATCAAGGCTGACTTCCCCGCCCTGAAATATGGCAAGGGATATGACAACTGCTGGGTCATTGACGACTATCAGCCCGGGGTGGTGCGCCTCGCAGCCCGTCTCCATGATGAGCGCTCCGGTCGCACCCTCGAGGTGAGCACCTCGCAGCCCGCCGTGCAGGTATATACCGGCAACTGGCTCGACGGCTCGCCCACGAGCAAGTCAGGCCACGAGTACCACGACTACGACGCCGTGGCTATCGAGTGTCAGGATATGCCCGACGCCCCCAACAAGCCGCAGTTCCCCTCCACACTGCTGCGTCCCGGCCAACAGTATCACCGAATTATCAAATTTCATTTCTGTAAATAATAAGCGTCTCTAATATGAAACCTACACTTTTTGTGCTCGCTGCCGGTATGGGCAGCCGCTATGGCGGCCTCAAGCAGCTCGACGGCCTCGGCCCTCACGGCGAGACCATCATGGATTACTCTATCTACGATGCTCTCCACGCCGGTTTTGGCAAAGTCGTTTTCGTCATTCGCAAAGATTTTGAGCAAGACTTCCGCGACAAGGTGCTCTCAAAATATGAAGGCCACATCCCCGTGGAGGTGGTGTTCCAATCCACTGACAAGCTCCCCGAGGGCTACACCTGCCCCGCCGAGCGCACCAAGCCTTGGGGCACAAACCACGCCGTGCTCATGGGCCGCGATGTCATCAACGAGCCTTTTGCCGTGCTCAACGCCGACGACTTCTATGGCCGCAACGCCTTTGAGGTGATAGCCAAAGAGCTCTCGCGCGAGCACACCCGCAAGGGCGACTACTGCATGGTAGGCTTCCGCGTGGGCAACACTATGACCGAAAACGGCTCTGTGTCGCGCGGCGTGTGTGAGAACACTGACGGCCTACTGACATCAGTAGTGGAGCGCACCGCCATCAGCTATGATGCTGACGGCAAAATCGTGTTTACTGATGAAAACGGCGCCGTGCAGACCCTCGACCCCGCTACCCCCGTGTCGATGAACCTCTGGGGATTTACGCCTGACTACTTTGACTACTCTGACCGCGAGTTCCGTCGCTTCCTTGACGCTCACATCGCCGAGCCCAAGTCAGAATTTTATATCCCCACCTGCATCGACACCCTCATCCACAGCGGCGAGGCCACCGTTAAGGTGCTCGACACCGATTCGCGCTGGTTTGGCGTCACTTACAGCGAAGACCGCCCCGCTGTGGTTGCCAAATTCGCTCAGCTCCACGCTGACGGCGTATATCCCGAGAAGCTATTCTAAGCCCGGCTCTAAGGCTTAGCACCATCACATAGTCCGCGCCCTTCTTAGCGAGAGGCGCGGACTTTATTATTAGTCTAATTGGTCTAATTTGGTGGTAGGTGGCGGGTGACATTTGGCTTTGTGGCGAAAAATTACTAATTTTGTAGCTTAACAAATCAACCCTAAAAATAATACCATAAAGTTATGCAACAAGCTTTGTTTTGGATTGTGCCTGCCGCCTCGATAGTGGCGCTGCTGTTGGCGTGGTATTTCTATCGCCAGATGCTGCGCGAGAGCGAAGGCACCGACACTATGCAGAAAATTGCCCGGTATGTGCGCCAAGGGGCAATGTCGTACTTGCGCCAGCAGTACAAGGTAGTGGGGCTCGTATTTCTGGGCCTGGTGATATTATTCTCAGTGATGGCCTACGGCTTCAGCCTGCAAAATCCGTGGGTGCCCGTGGCTTTCCTTACCGGTGGCTTCTTCTCGGGACTTTCGGGCTTCTTGGGCATGAAGACGGCGACCTATGCCTCGGCACGCACCGCTAATGCCGCTCGCCGCTCGCTCAACGGAGGCTTGCGTGTGGCATTCCGCAGCGGCGCCGTGATGGGCCTGGTGGTGGTGGGCCTCGGCTTGCTCGACATCTCTTTCTGGTATATTCTGCTCAATCACTGCATAGACCTGGCGCCGGGCGAAGCTCCCACCGCCAAGCTGTGTATGATTACCACCACGATGCTCACCTTCGGTATGGGCGCATCCACGCAGGCTCTCTTTGCTCGTGTGGGAGGCGGTATCTACACCAAGGCTGCCGATGTGGGCGCTGACTTGGTGGGTAAGGTGGAGGCCGGCATCCCCGAAGATGACCCGCGCAACCCCGCCACCATTGCCGACAATGTGGGCGACAATGTTGGCGACGTGGCCGGTATGGGCGCTGACCTGTATGAGTCATACTGCGGCTCAATCCTTGCCACGGCAGCGCTCGGCGCCGCCGCTTATATCTCCACGGGCGATGTAGATATGCAGTTTAAGGCCGTGGTGGCGCCTATGCTCATCGCCGCCGTGGGCATCTTGCTCTCGATAGTGGGTATCTTTGCCGTGCGCACTAAGGAGAATGCCACGATGCGCAACCTGCTGGGGTCGCTGTCGCTGGGCACCAACCTCAGCTCGGCGCTGATAGTGGGCGCCACATTCCTGATACTATGGCTCTTGGGCCTCAATAATTGGGTGTGGGTGTCAATGTCAGTGGTAGTGGGCCTGCTGGTGGGCATCATCATAGGCCGCTCCACAGAGTATTACACCTCGCAATCATATAAGCCCACTCAGCGGCTGTCAGAGAGCGGCAAGACCGGCCCCGCCACCGTCATCATCTCGGGCGTAGGCCTGGGTATGATATCTACGGCAGTGCCCGTCATCGCTGTGGTGGCCGGCATCATCTTGTCATACTGGTTTGCCTCCGGCTTTGACCTCGCCAACGTGAGCATGGGTCTCTATGGCATAGGCATCGCCGCCGTGGGTATGCTCTCCACCCTGGGCATCACCCTGGCCACTGACGCTTACGGCCCCATCGCCGACAATGCCGGCGGCAATGCCGAGATGAGCGGCCTCGGCGCGGAGGTGCGCAAACGCACTGATGCCCTCGACTCACTGGGCAACACCACCGCCGCCACCGGCAAGGGCTTTGCCATCGGCTCTGCCGCGCTCACCGGCCTGGCGCTGCTCGCCTCTTATATTGAGGAGATACGCATCGGCATGGCTCGCCTGGGCGAGACGGTGCTCGAGCTGCCCGGCGGGCAGACCGTGGCGCTGCACGATGCCTCGTTCACTGACTTTATGACATACTTTGATGTGACACTGATGAACCCCACGGTGCTCTCCGGCATGTTTATCGGCGCTATGATGGCATTTCTGTTCTGCGGCTTGACGATGAATGCCGTGGGCCGCGCTGCAGCTCACATGGTAGAGGAGGTGCGCCGCCAGTTCCGTGAAATCAAGGGTATCCTCACCGGCCAGGCTGAGCCTGACTATGCACGCTGTGTGCAGATATCCACCAAGGGCGCTCAGCGCGAGATGGTGTTCCCCTCGTTGCTCGCCATAATTGCCCCGATACTCACCGGCATCGTCTTCGGCGTGCCAGGCGTGATAGGCCTCCTCGTGGGTGGCCTCTCGGCCGGCTTTGTGCTCGCTATCTTTATGGCTAATGCCGGCGGCGCCTGGGACAATGCCAAGAAATATGTGGAGGAAGGCAACTTCGGCGGCAAAGGCAGCGAGGTGCATAAGGCCACCGTGGTGGGCGACACCGTGGGCGACCCCTTCAAAGACACCTCCGGCCCCAGCCTCAACATCCTAATCAAGCTGATGTCAATGGTGGCCATCGTGATGGCCGGCCTGACAGTGGCGTGGAGCATTTTCTGATAAGAAACCTAAGCCAATGTTGATACTCTCCCCCCTGCCGAGACCGTAAGGCTCACGCGGGGGGAGATTTTTTTAGGTGTGGGGTGTAGCAAATCGCCGGCATCCGCAGTCTAAGGTATAAAAAATGACCAACAACAATCACTGACACAATGCAATCAGACCAACAAGAATT
>SAMEA3663036__coassemble_572_pt1 | contig 16782 bp, 13 predicted proteins | sample SAMEA3663036__metabat2_low_PE_026 | metagenome-assembled genome bin SAMEA3663036 (sample SAMEA3663036) | pig gut metagenome | biome: pig gut; feature: pig-associated habitat; material: faeces | place: France | collected 2012 | reverse complement strand
AATCACCAAGCTGCGCCACCTCACAAGCGCCGGCTTGATGGACTGCAAAAAAGCTCTCGCCGAAACCGATGGCGACATCGAAAAGGCCGTAGAGATACTCCGCAAAAAAGGGCAAGCCGTAGCTGCTAAGCGCGAAGACCGCAACGCCTCTGAGGGTTGCGCCCTCTCTATGAACGAAGGCGACTTCGCAGCCATCGTAGCCCTCAATTGCGAAACTGACTTCGTAGCCAAGAATGCAGGCTTCGTTGAGCTCACCAAGACCATCCTCACCGCTGCTGTGGCTAACCGCGTGAAATCTATTGATGAGCTCAAAGCTCTCGTTATCGATGGCCGCACCATAGCCGACCTCGTCGTCGAAGAAAGCGGCAAGACCGGTGAGAAGACCGAAATCAGCGCTTACGAGTGGCTCTCTGCTCCCTCTACCACCTCTTACAACCACCTCGGCAACAAGCTCGCGACCATCGCCGGCTTCAACCTCGAAGGTGTTGATTATCAGGTAGGTCGTGACGTGGCTATGCAGGTCGCTTCGATGAACCCCGTGGCCGTAAGCCGCGAGACAGTGCCCGCCGCTGTTTCTGAGGCTGAGTACAACGTTGCCGTCGAGAAGACCAAGCAAGAGCAAGTAAAGAAGGCCGTTGAAGCAGCCCTCAAGAAGGCCGGCATCAACCCCAACCTCGTTGACAGCGAAGCTCACATCGAGTCAAACATCGCTAAAGGCTGGCTCACAACTGAGGAGGCTGACAAGGCACGCACCATCGCCGCTGAGACTGCAGAAGCTAAGGCCGCTAACCTCCCCGAGCAGATGATTAAAAACATCGCTCAAGGTCGCCTCAACAAGTTCTACAAAGAATCTTGCTTGATGGAACAAGAATTCGTTAAAGACGGCGAGCTTACTATTGGTCAATACCTCGAAAAAGCTCAAAAAGGCCTGTCTGTCACCGAATTCAAACGCGTCAACCTCAACCAAGACTAATCAAGGCAGATTTACGTTAGAAACAACGACCATCTGTTTCTAACTATCAGCCATAATCTTACAGTATCCGTAGCGCTCAACATTGCAGCGCCTTACGGATACTGTTTCCTTTCTCACCCTCCCCACCTACAGGAATACTCCCCCCCCAAAAAAATCTCTGCAAAAATCATCGAATATCCTATCGAGACAGTGCTTGAATTTGGCAATATGCCATATCCCACATTCTCAGGCAAAACAGCCGCTGCTCTCACTAAAGTATTGAAACAAAACCGAAACCAAAATGTCAACACCGAGCAGGTGATGCGCGAGAATTGGCTCACTCACCAATCAAACGACTTCAATTCTCAAGACATTATTAACATATTACCGCCGGTCAATAGCACCAATCAAATTTCCGCATTATTAGAAGCAACCTTTAATTTCTCCAATTCGTTGCCTTCATGGCGACTTAAAGGACAATCGCCTCAAGATGCTTTTATGGCGTCGAGGCCCACGCTCATATCCGACTCAAACATTCACATGGGTCCAAACCTGCAAGCTGCCGGCATTCACTCTGTGGCACAGCTGCGTGAGATGGCTGCCCGGGGCGAAGAAATCCCCTTCACGCCCCCGGTGGGTAAGCAACCGGGGCGCAATGACCCTTGTCCTTGCGGCAGCGGCAAAAAATACAAGCACTGCTGCGGCCGTTAGCGCACCCCTGCCCTCGTGGCTCACGCTCCCCACTCGAGCCATCACCTACCGCCGGTGTGGGGTCAGTCAAGCCACTCATACAGCACCGAATCGGGTATCTCTATGGCCTCAGTTGCCGGACTGATAAGCAAGGCAGCGGTGTCTGCAATGGCAGGAGGCGGAGGCGCTGCCGCTGCCTTCATCTCAGAGCGAGCATCGTCGGCCCCCGCAGCCGATTTCTTAGAGCCCTTGCCCTTTTTGGTTATGGCCTCAACGCGCCCGACTGAGTGAAAGCGGTCACGCCAATAGGCCTCGTTGACACTTGACTCCATAACGCCGCGCGAGGTGGAGGCATGTATCATCTTGCCATCGCCGATATATAGGCCCACGTGGTTGACACTGCCGCTGAGCTTAACACTGCCGAAGAAGACGAGATCACCCGGCTCAATGGCATCGCAAGGCACCGAGCGGCAGAATTTGTGCTGCTCGCGGCTGCTGCGCGGCAGCTTGACGCCAAGGGTATTGTCAAAGACCATCATCACCATGCCGGAGCAATCTGTGCCCTTGCGGCTCTTGCCGCCGTATTTGTAAGGCGTGCCTATCCATTTGCGTGCCTCCTTGATGATGGAGCGAGCCTTGTCGGGGTCATTTGACGCGCCTGACTTCTTGTCTGAGCTCACCACCGGCGCGGGCTTCTGACCGGAGGCGGTGGAGCCGCTGCTGCCCTTGATGACGGCAGGCTTGCTCGTGTTGCACGCCGCCAACGCCAGCGCCACAAGCCCATACACGATATATCTTATCTTAAACACAGCCATAGTGTGTGATGATGACGAGTGCAAATGTAGCAAAAAAAGCGATACCGAGCACCATCACGCCGACAAATTATTGCAGTAATCCTCACAGACTGTGCCCCATTTCGGCCGGGCTATCCCTCACTCCTTTCTATAAACAAGCCCTATCTATGGCCATAGTTTATATGGCCGCGGCGGCATAGGACCGGCCTCATCAATTGTATGGTCAGAGCAATGAAAGCACGGTGGGGGTGAGCAACGCGGTAAAAATGCCATTGAGCGTTAGGCCGAGACTTGCAAATGCGCCATGTGTGTCGCTCTCGTCCATCGCTCTTGATGTGCCTACTGCGTGGGCGGCCGTGCCCAGCGACAGCCCCTGCGACACAGGACTGCCGATATGTGTCATTTTCATCACTTTAAATCCCGTCATACCGCCGAAGATGCCCACACACACCACCACGGCCGCTGTCAGCGGCGGTATGCCGCCCACGGCTTTGGTTACCTCCATAGCTATAGGTGTGGTGACTGACTTGGCGGCCAGCGACATCACCACTTCTTGTGTAGCACCAAAAAATCGCGCAACAAGCACCACTGAGACTATGCCTACCACACATCCGGCAAGCTCTGACAGCAGCAGCGGCAGCAGCTCGCGGCGTATCGCCGACAACTGCTTATATAGAGGCACACCCAAGGCCACTATCGCCGGCTTGAGCCAAAATTCTATATAGCGCCCGCCCACGTTGTAGCTCTCGATGCTTACATCGGTGACCTTGAGATATGCTATTATCACTATTGCTGATATCAGAATAGGATTGAGAAACGACAGATGCAAGCGCGATTGCAACAACTGACATATCGCATACACCGCAAAGGTGAGCGCAAGCATAAAATACGGATTGCTGAGATATTCCATTACCACCTGCCTTTATAGATATTTACGAGCCAACTGATGTATCCAGCCGGTAACCACTATCACAAGCACCGTGCTCACCGCCGCCGCCATCACTATCGGCAGCCACTGTGCCTTGATGATATCAAAATAGAGCATCAGCGACACCGCCGCCGGCACAAAAAAGAACCCGAGATTTTTCACTAAAAAGTTGGCCATCCCCTCCACATGGCGTAGCTTGATGGCTTTGACCTGTAAGAGCAGTGTGAGGATTAGCATCCCTATTATGCTTGACGGCAATTTGATGCCGGTGAGCCACACTACCAATTCTCCGAGCGCCAAGCACCCGAAGATGATTGCACATTGTATTACCATTATCTTTTTTACCTTTATTTATACCTGAATTGCGCCTTTCGCAAAATTCCGTGCAAAGTTACATAGTTTTGCCGAAACAGCTATGCTTTTTTTGCATTATTTGCGACACGAATTGCGCAGCTTAAATGCGCCTCTGCGCTCATAAAGCGTTGGTTTTAACGTTAGTTACAGCATAAAGCAGAAATTTTAACTATTTGTCATTCATAAAATTTAAGCATTGTGCGCCGGGCGTTGTTAAGTTTTTAGATTTTGTCTGACGCTCTGCCAAATATGGTTAAAGTTGAGGGGCTATGGGCACTACATTACGATATTATGGCTTATATTTGCGAGTGAAAAAATTTGATATTAAGAAACGTTATACAAATATACACCTCTGACATGAAAAAAGTAGTAATTGTATTGACATCAGTCTTGGCCACGGTGGGTGCTATGGCGCTCTTCACCTCGGCTAAGGCAGTGCTCGGCAGCGCCGACGGTGCCGACGGCACAACTGACAGCTCGGCTCTGACGCCCGGGCGCATCATCAATCAGGACGATTTCACAGCTGCCGCCGAGGCTACCGTCAACGGCGTGGTCTGCGTCAAGAGCTATGCCACTCCCTCGCGCGGATACTCGCGCGGTGGCAACAACAGCTTTGGCGATTTTTTCAATGACCCGTTCTTCGAGTTTTTCTTCGGGCAGCCGCAGCAGCGCCAGGCCCCTCGCACTGAGCCTAAAAGCGAGCCGCAGCAGATAGGCCTGGGCTCCGGCGTAATCATCAGCAAAGACGGCTACATCGTGACCAACAACCACGTCATCGCCGATGCCGAGCGCCTCGAAGTGACGCTCAACGACAACCGCAACTTCACCGCCACCGTGGTAGGCGCCGATGCCACCACTGACCTCGCGCTCATCAAAATCGACGCTGATGACCTCCACGTCATTCCCATCGGCGACTCCGAGCAGCTGAAGTTAGGCGAATGGGTGCTCGCCGTGGGCAATCCCTTCGGCTTCACCTCATCTGTCACCGCCGGCATCGTCAGCGCTAAGGCTCGCAACATTTCGTCTTCAACGCAGACACCCCCGTCAGGCGGCATTGAGTCATACATCCAGACCGATGCGGCCGTCAACCGCGGCAACTCGGGCGGCGCCCTGGTCAACCTGCGCGGCGAGTTGGTGGGCATCAACACTGCCATCTACTCTCAGACCGGCACTTACGCCGGGTGCTCGTTTGCCATCCCTACCACCATCATCAAGAAGGTAATCGATGACATCAAGAAGTACGGCACCGTGCAGCGTGCTTACCTCGGCATCGAGTTTGTGGAGCTGACACCTAAGCTCGTCACCGAAAAAGAGATTAAGGGCGTCAACGCCGGCATCTATGTGGCCAAAGTGGTTGAGCGCTCGGCAGCTATGGCTATGGGCCTGCGCGAAGGCGACGTGATTGTATCACTAGCCGGTCACCCCACCCTATCTACCGCTCAGCTGCAAGAAGCTATCGCTCGCTGCAGCCCAGGCGACAAGGTGGAGATAGTATTCTACCGCGATGGTGAGAAGAAGAGCGACACCGTGGTGCTCCGCAACAGCCAAGGCAACACCGCCATCACTCACCCCGACAATGCTTCTTCTCTCGGCGCCAAGTTTGTATCCGTCAACGATGATCTGCGCAAGCTATTGGGCATCAATGGTGGCGTGCAAGTAAGCGAGGTCAACGATGGCCGCTTTGCCAACGCCGGCATTCGCAGCACCTTTATTATCCTCGAAATCAACGGCAGCAGAGTATCCTCAGCTGACGATATCGAGAAGATTTACAACGCCATACGCAAGTCATCTGACTCCAACAAGGTGATGTTCATAACAGGCATATACCCCAACGGCAAGGCCGACTACTATGCCGTAAACCTCAACGACTGATAGCGTAAGGCCTCATAAAGCGCCAAACCTAATCCATACCTCTACACAAAGCACAGCACCGGGCATCTCAACACCGTTGCTGTGCTTTGCTAATTCTTTGGTCAAAAGTGACAATAAATTATCCCAAAAGGATAATATTTTTGTCATTCTCAAAAAATGCACTACCTTTACTAAAAATTATAGACCATCACTTCTATGGACAAGAATAAGACCTCCAAGCTGCTCTTTTTGGCAGTGACTATCATAGCCGCTTTGATGAGCGCTTGCTCCTCTGACGACGACCCGAAATGGCAAGACCTCAGCATCGCAGACCCCGGCATCATCTTGCGCGAAGGCGAGTCTGCCACTGTCAGCTTCACCGGCGGCAGCAGTGATTACGCCGTTACGATTACCAACCCCGATGTGGTTTCGTGCGATATAGAGACATCGGAGTATGCCGTGCGCTTTAACAAGCAACTGATACACATCACCCCTATCCAACCGGGCAACACCGTGATTAGCATCATCGATAATGTCAATGGCTCTTCTATCACCATCACCGTGAGAGTAGTGGAGCCTTACATTATCGGCCGCACACCCATTAACGCTGCCGACTACACTAACGAGGTGTTCAAAAAGGGCACTTGCCTCTGCCTGATGAAGAGCGGCAAATTCATGCTCTTTGACGACCCATCCCCCAACAGCAGCAGCACCGACCTCAAAGGCTGCGAGCCCACCCTCCAAGGCGAATACGCCATTGAGAAAGATGCCTCCGGCTGCTATATCACATACGCTTACGTAGAGTCATCTCACATGACCACTTACAAGTTTACCCTCAACGATGAAGCTTATCAATACCTGAGCGAATGGCCCGCCATAAGCTATGGTTTCGATAATTTCACCACTTTCTTGATAAGCATGACCAACGTTTATGACCAAACGCGCGCCAAGTATCTCGCCGAGGCCAACGTAAAGCTCCCCTACGGCATCACACTGCAACAATGATAAATTTGAGTTAATATGTCGTTGAACAAACTATTGTTCATCACCTGACCTCGTCTTACTATTCTATAATACACACACAGAATCTTAATCGGAATATGAGTGAATTTGAAGCGGTCACAAGCTCTCAAATTCACTCTATTCATTTTTTGTGCGCTCAAAATACGCTCTTATTGCAAAAAAATTAGTAAATTTGAGCCATACAAAAAAACGAACAAGGCTCATGAAACATATACTGACCACAGTCGCTATTGCCAGCGCCTGCTTTTTAAGTGCTCAGGCAGCGGCGCCCGCGTGGCTGGAAAGCGACTCCGCCTCGGCTATTGACGCTCGCATTGAGCGCGACTTCACCCTCTCACGCGCTGACATTGTAGCTCAAGTGAAGGCAAAGCACCCCAATGTCAGCGATGCCGACATTGCGGCTTTTGAGGCGCAACGATATCTCGAAGCTATGACTATCGGCGGCGAGCGCCGTTATTTCAGAAAAGCGGCACGCAACCTGGAGCTGCTATACCCCGAATACAATGGCCATTGGCAGCTGCGCGGCGGCGATGCCACACCGCGCGACATCGCATTTGTGGACTCCGTGCTTGACTGGTATCGCGGCACCAACGACAAGGGCATAGCCCATAAGGTCACTTATCGTTTCCGTATCGACGTGCCATATCACGAGGCTCTCGCCGGTGACACCCTCAGGGTTTGGATGCCCTACCCCTTGGCCTCGCAGCGCCAAAGCGACATCGAGTTGCTCTCGGCTTCGCCATCTCTCAAACTTATCAGCGCTGCCGGACAGAGTGTCCACCGCTCAGCTTACTTTGAAGCGCCCGCGCCCGCGCCGGGCGACACCGCGCACTTTGAGTACGTCGCCACATTTGTCAACCATGGCGAATACTTCTCGCCACAACGGATACTCCGCGACATGCTGCCCTACGACACCGAAGGCGACCTGTACAAGCGATACACCGCCTTTGAAGCCCCGCACATCGTGCGCCTCGACTCGCTCGCTCGCGCCATCGTCGGCGAGGAGACCAATGCCTTCAAGCAGAGCGAATTGGTCTATGACTACATAGTGCGCCGCTATCCCTGGGCCGGCGCGCGCGAATACAGCACCATACCCTGCATACCTCAATATGTCATTGAGGAGGGGCACGGCGACTGCGGCCAGGTATCGCTCCTCTACATCTCGCTGATGCGCTCCTTGGGCGTGCCCGTGCGATGGGAGAGCGGCTGGATGCTTCACCCCGGCGACAAGAACCTCCACGACTGGGCCGAGGTATATTTCGAAGGCGTAGGTTGGGTGCCGGTTGATGTTTCGTTCGGCCGCTTCACCCCGGCCAGCGACCCGGCGGCTGTCAACTTCTACTCCACCGGTATGGATGCCCACCGATTAGCCGCCAACAAAGGCGTCTGCGGCCAATTCTATCCGCCCAAAAAGTTTGTGCGCAGCGAGACCGTCGATGCCCAAATGGGCGAGGTAGAGTGCTCTCGCGGCAACATATTCTACACCTACTGGGACCAAGAACTTGAAATTATCGACATTCACCCTATAACTCTTAAGAAATGACACTAAAAGGATATATCGGCATTTATGCCGCTGCTATTGCCGCAATGCTCCCATCAGCACTGCCTGCTCTCGCCACCGATTGGGCCACACCGCGCATCTCCGTAGCTTGCATACGCACTGAGCCCGCTCACGCCGCCGAGCTCTCATCGCAAGCCGTGATGGGCACTCCCATGCAAGTGCTCGAGCACCGCGGCGAGTGGTACAAGGTCGAGACTCCCGAAGGATACCAGGGCTGGATGACCGCTCCATCGCTGGTGACTCGCACCGATGCCGAAATGGCGCAGTGGCGCGCCGATGACAATAGACTGGTGGTGACCGCCGTATATCAGGTGCGAGCATATAACGGGCCCCACACCTACGGCTTCAAAGACGTAGTCACTGACCTCGTCAACGCTTGCATCATCACCGCCACAGGGCGCTCTGAGGGCGTCCGCGTAGAGGTAGCCCTCCCCGATGGGCGCAAGGGCTGGGTTGACGCCTCTGCCGTGACACCAATACGCCTTTGGGCGGCACAAGACTTCAACGCTGAGAAGATTTTGGATATGGCTTATTCAATGGAAGGGCAGCCTTACCTCTGGGGTGGCACATCTACCAAATCGCTCGACTGCTCCGGCCTGAGCAAGGTAAGCTATCTCTCGTGCGCCATAATTCTCAAACGCGATGCCTCACAGCAGGCGCGCACCGGCCTACGCATCGAAGCCGCCGACTGGCGCAGCTGCCAAGCCGGCGACCTCCTCTTCTTCGGCAACGCCGACACCGGCAAGGTCACCCATGTAGCCATATATGATACCAACGGCAACTACGTGCACTCATCAGGGCGCGTCAAGCGCAACAGCGTGGATCCGGCATCGCCGGCTTATCTCACCACGCCCTTTCTCCACGCCGTGCGTATCCACGGCTATGAGGGCACTGATGGCATCACTCAGGTGCGCAACCACCCATGGTACTTTTAATAACACATTATCATAACAACAACCATTACCACCTACCCACTCAATCACATAATCCCCTCAACCACCATGAATCGCCGCAATTTTCTAAAGACCACAGCGCTGGGCGCCGCTATCGCTGCATCGCCTATATCATTCTCAGCTTTCGGCAGCCACACCAAGAGCACGGGGCGCAGCGGACGGCTCAACCTTAGCTTCGCGCCTTACGAGCTGAAGCTGCGCCACGCCTTCAATCTCGCCAAATATCAGCGCACCACCACCCCCGACGTGCAAGTGCAAATCGAGTATGACGGCATCATCGGATATGGCGAAGCCTCCATGCCTCCATACCTGGGCGAGTCGGTTGACTCGGTGACTTCGTTCCTCTCTAAGCTCGATTTGAGTCAATTCAGCGACCCCTTCCGCATCGAAGATATCATGGCCTACCTCGAGTCAGTGGCGCCTAACAACCGCGCCGCTAAGGCATCGGTGGATATCGCCCTCCACGACCTATTGGGCAAAATCATGGGGCAGCCATGGTATAAGATTTGGGGGCTGAACCCGCAAAAATGCCCTAACACCTCGTTCACCATCAGCTACGACGCCGACCCCGCCGAGATGAAGGCAAAGATTGATGAGACAGCGCCTTTCAAGGTGATAAAAATAAAAATGGGCCTTGACCACGACAAGGAGCTGGTCAACGCTATTCGCAGCCGCACCGACACCGCCATCTGCGTAGATGTAAACCAAGGCTGGAGCGACAAAGAGCAAGCCCTCGAAATGTGTCACTGGCTCGCCGAGCGCAACTGTCTGTTTGTGGAGCAACCTATGCCCAAAGAGATGATTGACGAGACGGCATGGCTGCGCGAGCGATCGCCGCTACCCATCATTGCCGATGAGTTTTTGCAGCGCCTGCCCGACGTAAAGCGCGCTGCCGCGGCTTACGACGGCATCAATATCAAGCTGATGAAATCCACAGGCATGCACGAGGCTTACCAGATGGCTGTGCTCGCGCGCTCGCTGGGCATGAAAATCATGCTCGGATGTATGACCGAGACATCATGCGCCGTGACGGCCGCCGCACAGTTAGCGCCTATGGTGGATTGGGCCGACCTCGACGGCAACCTGCTCATCGCCAACGACCGTTTTGACGGCATCAAAATCGTAGAGGGCAAAGTCACCATTCCCGACCGTCCCGGCATCGGCGTGGAGCTGCTCTAACCTACTGCTACACTCTATGGCAGCCCTCGCCTGATATTTATTACGGTGAGGGTTGCCATTACCTTAATTTCTTCAGTCTTTTTCTTCACATAACCCAAGCACGCACCACAAGGAAATGAACAGATATAGAATACTATGCGCCATAGCTGCATTGACGGCGCTGGCAGCTGCTTACGCCGCCGCCCCCGACCGCTTGGTCATACTCCACACAAACGACACCCACTCCACCATTGACCCCACGCCTGACACTGACGAGGGCGGCATACTCCGCCGAAAAGTCATCATTGACAGTGTCAGAGCCTGCGAGCCCAATGTACTGCTAATAGATGCCGGAGATGCCGTCCAAGGCACACTATACTTCAACCTTTACAACGGCCATCTGGAGCAAGAGCTGATGAACGCCCTGGGATATGACATTCGCATCATCGGCAACCACGAGTTTGACAACGGCATTGACTCGCTCGCCTCTTTCATCAGCGAGAGCAAAGCAGCACGCCTTTGCACCAACTACGACTTGCGCTTCACGCCCCTCAAAGGCTTGTTCGAGAGCTTTGAGATACGTCAGTATGGCAATCGCCGCATCGGCTTCATCGGCATCAACGTAGCGCCCGAAGGTCTGATAGCCCCGCACACGTGCCCGGGCGTGATTTACGAGGACGCCATCAAGAGCGCAAATGTCGCCGCTCGTTGGCTCAAAGAGAAATGCCGCGTTGATGCCGTCGTCGCCATAACTCACATCGGTTATGACGATGGCCGCACCTCCGACATCGCATTAGCCGAGCAAAGCTCCGATATCGACATCATCATCGGCGGGCACTCTCACACTATGATACAGCCCGCGCCGGTTGGCGACAAGGCTCCGCGCCCTTGGATCACCAACAGCAAAGGCGTGCCCGTGCTTGTGACTCAGGTCAAGAGCAAAGGTGTGGCTATTGGCGAGATTGATATCGATTTAAGCGATATGTCAAAAACATATCGCGTGCACAAGGTGGACAGACGCCTCGACAGCCGCGTGGATAAAAGTTGCGACGCAATGATTGCGCCATACCGCGCCGGCGTGGATTCGCTGCTCTATAAATGCAAGGTGGGCGTCAGCGCCATTGACCTGCCGCAGGAGAGCACCGAGCTCCTCAATTTTGCCTCTGACTTTATGTATGACTGCGGCTCATCGCTCGCTAATGACATTGACTTTGCTATCATCAACAAAGGCGGCCTCCGATGCAGCCTCCCCAAAGGCGACCTGACCGAAGGACGACTGATAATGCTGATGCCTTTCAATAATTTCCCCACGGTGATTGACATCAAAGGCAGCGACGTGGCCGAAGCAATCAAGCAGATGTGCTCCATCGGAGGCAACGGCGTCAGCCATCAAGTGGCGGTGCGATATGACAGCGCCACATGCGAGCCCATAGAAATAACCATCAACGGCAAGCCCCTCGACCCCGACCGCACGTATCGCATGGCTACGATAGATTATCTGGCCAACGGCGGCGACTATATGCCCTCGCTGACTCGCCACACCACCGTGGCGATGGCCACCCGACGCCTATATTTCTACCTCATTGACTATGTAAGGCAGTGTCAGGCTCAAGGCGTGGCGATAGCGCCTACGGGCGAGGCTCGCTTCGTGGCTCAATAGTAATATATATCAGAAGACTATGACCCGACACATATTATCTATCATTATAGCGGCTGTCATCGGCAGCAACGTCATCGCTGCCCCACACCCCACCACCTTGCTCCAACGTGTTGACAGCGAGCAATGCCGCAGATGGGTTGACTCGGTCTATAACACTCTCAGCAAGCGTCAGCGAGTGGCGCAGCTGATGTTCCCAAAAGTCAGACCGCGAAATTTGGCGCAGGCCAAAGCCGAGGTTAAGCAGTATATCGGCGTCAGCGGTATGGGAGGCCTGCTCTATGACCACGCCTCGCTCGAGGAGTATGCCGAGCTTACCAACTATGCTCAATCCATAGCACACGTACCCGTAATGCTCACCTTCGATGGCGAATGGGGCCTGGCCATGCGCATCAAAGGCACACCGCAATACCCCAAAAACATGGGTCTCGGTGCCATTCAAGACCCCAAGCTGCTCTATAACTACGGCCGCGAGATGGCGCGCGAGTGCCGCCTGCTGGGTATTCATGTGAATTATGCCCCGGTGCTCGATGTCAATTCCAACCCGCGCAATCCCGTCATCGGCTATCGCTCCTTCGGCGAAGACGCCCACCGCGTCAGCGCACTCGGCGTGGCATATTCGCGTGGCCTCGAAGATGGCGGCGTCCAAGCCGTGGCAAAGCACTTCCCCGGGCATGGCGACACTGATACTGACACCCACAAGTCATTTACCGTCGTCACGCACAATCGGGCGCGTCTTGACAGCACCGACCTCAAGCCCTTTGCCGACTTCATCAAGGCCGGCTGCTCCGGCGTCATGGTCGGACATATCGCCGTGCCCGCGCTCGATAGCAGCAATATGCCGGCATCGCTCTCACACGCTATTACCACCGACCTGCTGCGCCGCGAGCTTAAATTCACCGGGCTTATCCACACTGACGCCTTGGAGATGCGCGGAGCCGTGTCTCCCGGGCGCAACAATGCCGTAGCCGCGCTCATGGCCGGTGCCGACGTACTCGAGTCATCGCATCACCCCGAACGCGATATCGACGCCATTCTCGCTGCCGTCAACGACGGACGCATCTCCGAAGCCGAAATTGAGCAGCACTGCAAGCGCGTGCTTACATATAAATATGCTTTAGGACTGAGCAAGCGCCCCGAGCCCATTAACATCAAGACCCTGAAACGCGACATCAACTCGCCGCAGGCCGACCGCGTAAACCGCGACCTTGCGTGCGCCTCTATCACCGTCCTGCGCAACGACGGCCAAATACTGCCTATCGGCAACCTCGCCCACTCTCACATCGCCGTGGTCAACATCGGAGCAGCTGCCGACAATGACTTCACCGCCACCTGCAGGCGTTATGCGGCATGCGACGCTTACGCTAACAACGGCGGCAGCTTCGGCGCAGCCACCCTCTCGGCGATAAAAGAGCATGATGTGGTGATAGCAGCCGTTTATGACGATGACGCCATCGCGCGAGCCGCGCTATCGCAGCTCAAAGACTGCCGCGGCCTGATATGCGTTTTTATGATCAACCCCTACAAGATGAGCAAATTCAGCGAGGCCATGACCAAGGCAGCGGCGCTGATGATCGCCTATGATGACACCCGTTACACTCACGAGGCGGCAGCCATGGGCCTTTTCGGCGGCATATATGTCAACGGCAAGCTCCCTGTCGATTTGCCCGGCGTAGCGGCCCTCGGCACCGGCCTGACATTACGCAAGACGCGTCTGGGACGCTCATCGCTGATTGCCGAAGGCTTGCGAGCCTCGCTCGCTGACAGCATCGACTCGCTGGTAAATGCCGGCCTGCGCTCCGGCGCTTTTCCCGGATGCCAAGTCCTCGTCGCTCGCAATGGCAACATCGTCTATGACCGCTGCTATGGCAAAGTGACAGCCGGAGGAAGCCCCGTCACGCCGGCCACGCTGTATGACCTGGCTTCGGTCTCTAAAGCCGTGGGCACTCTCCCTGGCATTATGAAGACATACGACATGGGCTTGCTCGACATTGACAAGCCCGCCGCATATTACATCCCCGGCCTCCGGGGCTCCGACAAGAGCGACATCACCGTCAAGCAATTACTCTATCACGAGTCCGGAATTCCCGCGGCGCTGAATATGTTTGAAACGATGATTGACACCGCTTCATACCAAGGCAAACTCATCACCCCACGCAAAGATGCCCTGCACACCATCAAGATACAGCGTGGTGCCTACGGACACAGCTCCGGCAAGCTCCGTCGCGACATCACAGCGGCTTCGGCATCTGCCGCAATGCCCTTGACGGCAGCGCGTGGCATATACGTGGGGCAGGCCGCCTTTGACACCATCATGAGCCGCATCTACAACATACCGCTAAGAGCCACAAAAAGCTACACTTATTCATGTCTCAATTTCGCCCTGCTTATGGACCTTGAGCAGAGGCTCACCGGCCGCCGTCACGACACATTTGTCACCGACAGCGTATGGGCGCCATTAGGCGCTTACAACACCTGCTACACACCCCTATCGCATCACCACAAGGCGGCTACGATAGCCCCTACCGAGCGCGACACATACCTGCGACGCCAACTGGTGCACGGATATGTTCACGATGAGATGGCCGCCTTCATGGGTGGGATATCGGGCAACGCCGGCGTCTTCTCCACCGCCGATGACATTGCCAAAATATGCCAAATGTGGCTCAATGGCGGCACATACGGCGATGCAAGGATACTCACGCCGCCCACGGTTAACCTATTCACCACGAGCAAGAGCCCCACTTGTCGCCGAGGCCTGGGCTTTGACAAGCCCGATACATCCAATCCCGACAATTCGCCCACTTGTGAGGAGGCCGGCCCCGAGGTCTTTGGACACCTGGGATTTACAGGCACCGTCTTTTGGGTTGACCCAAAGCATCAGCTGATTTTCGTGTTCCTCACAAACCGCGTCAATCCCTCGCGCGACAATGCCGCGTTCTCGCGCCTTAACATTAGGCCAAAGCTCTTCTCACAAATATATCAAGCTCTCAACTGACTCTATCATGGCTAAGCACAACGACACCGGACACTGGGGCGAAGACATTGCCTGCGAAGAGCTTGTCAAGCAAGGCTACAGCATCATTGAGCGAAATTGGAGCACTATGCGCCACGAGATTGACATCATCGCCGGCAAGGGCAACCGCATCATCTTTGCCGAGGTGAAGACGCGCACCAACATCGACGATGACCCCATCGACGCCATCGACCGCCGAAAGATGCTCAAGATGATAGCCGCAGCCAACCTCTACATCCAGTCATTGTCTGTCGAGCCGGAAATTCAGTTTGACATATTCGCCATCACCGGCACGCCTGACGACTACCGCGTGGAGCACATTGACGACGCCTTCTATCCACCGCTAAAGACTTACTGACCCTCGACCGGCCCCCGAGGGGCGCAATGGTCAGTCCGGGGCTTAAAATACCCTGTCGTGTATGGATTGTCGTGAAGCAGCCGCACTCCCAACGGCTTGCCTGTGACAAGCGGGAACGAGCTTTCTCCGCTGCGAAAAGTAGCCGTGAAGCCACCATCCTCAAGGGCTACAAGCTCAATATGCAGCGGACTCGTATCCTGAACCAAGTTTGCTACCAATCGCCTTGTACTTCCATTGGCCTTTGCATCACCGACGCGATGAAAAGACCCATTACGATGGTACTCCACCACCTCATCATCTATCATGATGCGCCAATCGCGCGACAGATACAACACAAAATTGTCTATCACATAGTATCCCGTCACATCATCGCTCGCCTCGATATCCACCTTGGAGCCATCGCCAAGCTCAGCCTTCACCCCTTGGCCCGACACATCGGCATAGGGCTGAAGCCATTGTGCGTCGCTGATGCCATAGAGGGGAGCGCCACAACTCGTATTGCCATCTATGACAGCATCTACGATACTGTATAGCATCACGGTGCCTTTATCTGTGCGGATCACAAGATATGGGTTGACATCGTTGCCGAAGTTGGCATCTACCAATTGCACGCAATTGCCTTCAATACCTGACAGGTGCACCGTGGTGCCTATCATAGACTTAGCACCACGGCTCGCGGCGAGCTCTCGGCATTTGGCGAGATTTGGGTGCAGCACCACGCCGCCTTCGGCCGTGATGTCGGCAGTGTAATAGTCGCCGGCGGTTGGCGCTTCGGCTGAGCCGCCGATGTTTGACTCCATCATAGCGTCATCTACGGGCACGCCATCACCCCCGATGGCTATGCTGTCATTGGAGCCCATTTGCGTGCCCGCCGACTGCGCACAGGCACCCATCAACAGCGACGCAGCGATTACTACCGCATAAGCAAGACAGGTTTTCATAACTTACCGTTTATTTGTTTGAGCTATACCTCAGACTTATCGCCACTCGTCAAGGGCGGCTGGAAGTCGTATGTCGGTAAGGCAGGATATCTGTGTCACAAACCACTGGCCGGTAGAAGGCTTCTCGCGCAGCAGCACCGGCCCCGGGGAGTCGGCACCGCCGCTCTTGACCATCAGTCGCGCACGGTTTTTCTCATTGAACGACACGCTGTTTGAGCTGACCTTGATTTTGTATGGCACAGTGGGCGTGTAGTTGTTGTCAGGCGTTGCCCCCTCAAAGAAGGCAAAAGCCTTATATCCCTTGCCATCGCGCAATCGCTCGGATATGAATTTATGAAACGCCTCATACTCAGTGCCCGAATTAGGGCGGCACAGATAGTCAAGCATCTCAAAGGTTGCTTCCCTATCGTTCTCATAATTGCAAAGCACTGCCATGCACAGCGCCACCACTTTGTATGGCGTGTCCATTGATGCCTCTGGCAAGGCTTTAAACTCATCAAGCGTCGTCGGCAGCTTCTCAAAAGTGATGGTAACCGTCTTGTCGTA
>SAMEA3663036__coassemble_545_pt1 | contig 17253 bp, 11 predicted proteins | sample SAMEA3663036__metabat2_low_PE_026 | metagenome-assembled genome bin SAMEA3663036 (sample SAMEA3663036) | pig gut metagenome | biome: pig gut; feature: pig-associated habitat; material: faeces | place: France | collected 2012 | reverse complement strand
GCGCCGCAGTGGCAGGCTCCGGACCACTCGCTGTATCCGTCGAGCATGACGGCGGTGATCGAGTTGCCGATGCTCCTTGAGGCCTTTGCCGGCGACGGCGATGAGATGGCGGCATTCATCGGCGATGACTGCCGCGGTGTGGCGCAGAAGGTCACTGCCGGCGACCGCACGCTCTACTTCATACAGATTAAGGCGGCGAGCGAGGAGACCGGCTCGGTGCAGCTGCGCTATTACTGCAGCGCCCTGACACGCATCTTTACCGCCACAGCCGTGCCTTTCGTTATCAATGACGTGTATGGCACTGCTGATGAGCCGGCAATCCCCGACTTCGCTCAATCGGGTCGCTACCCCGTCACCGCTACGGCTTACCTGCGCCTCGATGGCGAGGCTCTGCCTTTTACGCCCTCAGCCGACGATGAGATTGCCGCCTTTGCGGGCGATGAGTGTCGCAGTGTGCTCCATTGGGCCGATGCCGACGCCGCTACATATTGCTTGACGCTCATGGCCAATGATGCCTCAGAGCGCTTATCGCTCAGATATTACAGCGCGCTCACCGGCGCCACATATACAGCCGACGCCACAGTGCCGGTCACCGGCGACCCCATAGGCTCTGCCGATGCTCCTATGCTGCTGACGCTTACTCCGCAGGGCAGCATGACGGCCTATTTCACGCTTGACAGCGCGCTGCTGCCCTACGCCGCTGCCGACAGCGATATGCTTGCCGCTTTTGCCGGCGATGCCTGTGTGGGTGTTGCCGAGGTCGTTGATGCCGCTGCGCCGGTGTATAAGATAGTGGTCTTCGGCACCATCGCCGAGGGCGCGCCTATTGACCTGCGCTACTACAGCAGCCGTTGCCAATTCATCTTCGACGTGCCGCAGTGCCTCACCTTCGCCTCCTCAGCCGTGGCCGGCTCGCCGCAGCAGCCCGCCACGCTGCCCATCGGCCATCAGAGCCATCACCCCCTGCGCATGGAGGCTTACGCTACGCTGCCTGATGATTTGGCGCCCTACGCCTCTGCCGATGATATGCTCGGCGCTTTTGTCGGCGATGACTGCCGCGGCCTGGCCACCGTGGCGCAAGATAGCCGCGGCGCGGTCACGTTCTATATCGTCATATATGGCAGCATCACCAACGATGAGTCCATCACATTCCGCTACTACTCAGCATCGCGCAAGACTCTCTATGTCTCTACATCGGCTATTCCGTTTGCGGCCGGCACGCGCCTGGGCTCTGCCGATGCTCACCACGTCATAGACTTCAAATCAGAGTGAGGTAGCGATGCATTTCATAATCGTTTGTGCCACAGGCGAAGTTATGCTAATCGAAAAAACTGTTACATTCAACAGTTTTTTCGATTAGTTATTTGTAGATTCAAGAAAATGGTTTAACTTTGTAATCGAAAAATTTGATGAAAACAACATGATTTTCGATTAGAATGATGATACAGCGCAATAAATATTTGAATGAGCTTGTTTCTTTGCAAGGAAATGGCATGATAAAAGTCATAACAGGAATGCGACGATGCGGAAAATCGTATTTGCTGTTTAACATATTTGTGTCTTATCTTGAAGAACAGGGCATAGCGCCTGAACAAATCATTAAGGTAAACCTGGAGGATTTTAAGCACAGAGCGTTGCGAAATCCAGATAATATGTACTCCTACGTGGAAAGTCAAATCAAGGACGATCGCATCCACTATATATTATTAGACGAGATACAGATGCTTGAGCATTTTGAGGACGTGCTGAATGGTTTCCTGAATATGCCAAACGTAGAAGTATATGTTACCGGCAGTAATGCAAAATTCCTATCCAAAGATATCATTACTGAATTTAGAGGGCGCGGTTATGAGATAAAGATGTATCCTTTGTGTTTCAGCGAATATATGTCGGCATATAATGGCTCCGTTCAAGCCGGATTGAATGAATATATGCTCTATGGTGGATTGCCGCAGATATTGTCGTATGCTACGGAAGAACAAAAGACAAAATTCTTGAAAACACTATTCGATGAAACATATATTAAAGATATCAAAGACCGATATGCTATACGCAAAGACGCCGATTTGGAGGAACTGGTCAACATACTGGCATCCGGCATCGGCGCTTTGACCAATCCCAACAAGTTGGCAAACACTTTTCTCAGCGAAAAGAAGTCGTCTATATCATACGATACAATCAAAGATTACATTGACTATCTGTGCGATTCTTTTCTTGTTGAAAAGTCAACACGTTACGATATAAAGGGCAAGCGTTATATCAACTCTCCCTATAAATATTACTTTATGGATCTGGGGCTGCGTAACGCTCGTATCAACTTTCGACAATATGAGAAAGGTCACATTATGGAAAATCTCATATACAATGAAATGCGTGTTCGTGGCTTCAACGTAGATGTAGGCAGCGTGCCCGTTTACACAAAAGATGCTCAAGGTAAACCTCTACGAGCCAATTTGGAGGTGGATTTCGTCTGCAATTTAGGGAGCCGCAGATATTATATCCAATCAGCTTTCAGAATGGAGTCTGATGAGAAAATGAGGCAGGAACGGGCTTCGTTGGTAAATGTAGATGACTCTTTCAAGAAAATTATAGTCTTGGGAGAAGAGTGTCCGGTTACGCACGATGAGCAAGGCATTACTACGATTAGTATCTATGATTTCCTGCTCAATGAAAATTCGTTAGAGCTGTAGCCGAGGCCGACAAGTAGGCAAATAAACTAACAGTCGGCCCTTGAATTAAAAAAATCGCTGATATCGCAATCGTCGATTTTCTTGAGTTACCCGACAATAATTAGCCCTGATTGCCTGTATTTTTATGGTGCGATGCGCGATAATTGAGCTAAAATTTTTATCTTTGCATATCAATAAAGATTTAGCAAGATATGAGACAAATACTTTCCCTGCTGCTCGCCGGCGCCGCTATGTCGGCTGCAGCTGCTGTCCCCGCCGATAGTGTGGCGGCAGACACCGCCTTCGTCTTTACCGATGTAATCACTGTCCCCACCACTTCGGTCAAGGACCAGAATAAGTCCGGCACATGCTGGAGCTTTGCCGGCACTTCTTTCTTTGAAGATGAGCTGCTGCGCATCACCGGCGACACCCTCGACCTGTCAGAGATGTACACCGTGCGCCACTGCTACAGCGATAAGGCCGAGCTCTTTGTGCGCATGTATGGCCAGGCCAATTTTGCCGCCGGCGGCTCGGTGCTCGATGTGGCTTATGTAATGCAGCGCTATGGCGCCGTGCCAGAGGAGGCATATTCGGGCTTGCAATATGGCGAGGCCAAACATGTGCATGGCGAGCTTGATGCCATACTGCGCGGCTACGTCGATGCCGTGGTCAAGAACCCAAACAAGAAGATAACGCCCGTGTGGCGTAAGGGCTTTGATGCCGTGCTCGACACATATCTCGGCGCGGAGCCCGAGCTGTTCACCTTCCGCGGTAAGTCTTACACCCCGCAGTCGTTTGTCAAGTCACTGCCCCTGAATTTTGACGACTATGTGGCTGTGACATCGTTCACTCACCACCCATTCTATCAGCCGTTTATGCTCGAGGTGCCTGACAACTGGCTGTATGCCAGATACCACAATGTCAAGCTCGATGAGATGCAGGCCATTGTGGATAACGCTCTCGCCAAGGGCTACACCGTGGCATGGGCTGCCGATGTCAGCGAAGGCGGCTTCAAGTGGCGCGACGGCGTGGCACTGATGCCTGCCGACAAGGGCGAGGCTGACATGACTGGTACCGAGCTGTCGCGCTGGGTCACCCTCTCTGACAAGGAGCGCCTCGACAAGCGTTATGACTTCAAAGCTCCCGTTGAGGAGATGGTCATCACCCAGGAGTTGCGCCAGCAGATGTTTGACAGCCAGGAGACCACTGATGACCACGGTATGGTCATCGTAGGCACCGCCACTGACCAGAATGGCACCCGCTACTACAAGGTCAAGAATTCATGGGACACCAACCAGGTGTATCGCGGCTTTTTCTATGTGTCTATGCCATACTTCCTGGCTAAGACCGTTGACATCTATGTCAATAAGGCTGCCATTCCTGCCGATATAGCCAAGAAACTCAAGCTGTAAGCCCCATCTACGCCGCCGCTGATATGAAGCGCATCGGTATCCTCTCCGATACCCACTCGTGCTGGGACGATCGCTTTGCACTGCATTTCGCCGATTGCCACGAGATATGGCACGCCGGCGACATTGGCGACATCGACACGCTGCGGCGCCTTCAAGGCATAGGCCCCACGGTGCGCGCCGTCCATGGCAATATTGATGCTGCGCCGCTGCGTCGTCTATGCCCCGAGGTCCTTACCTTCGACATCGAGGGCGTGAAGGTGTTTATGACTCACATCGGCGGCTATCCCGGCAGATATGCTCCGGGCGTCAGGCGCATGCTCATCGAGGCGCGCCCGCAGCTGATGGTGTGCGGCCACAGCCACATTCTCAAGGTGATGTATGACCGCGAGCTGCAGCTGCTCCACGTCAACCCCGGCGCCGCCGGCCACCACGGCTGGCAGCGTGAGCGCACTCTCCTGCGCCTCGTCATCGATACCGGGCAGATGCGCGACCTTGAGGTAATAGAGTTAGGCAAGGTGGCGCTATGAGGATGCCGCACAGCCGCTGCCATATATAATAATGTGTTACCATTATCACTATTAAAATGAAACGACATCTATCATCACTGCAGGCTCTCGCCATACTGCTCCTCGCGGCTATGGCATTTACGGCCTGCAAGATCACCGAGGCCAACTATCGTGCCGCCTACGAGAAGGCGCTCGCCGGCCGCGACTCGGTGCCCGGCTACGAATCTACCATCTATGGCAAATATCGCCGCCAGCTGCGTGACCAAACGCTCGTATGCGCCGGCGACACCATTGATGTTAAGGTGCAGGCCGTGGCCGTCACCGATGCCCCTCAGGGCGGCTCGGCGGCTGACCTGAAGAAGTATAGTGTGGTGGTGGGGCAGTTTAAGCAGCTATTTAATGCGCGGTCGCTGCGCGATAGGCTCGTGGAGGCCGGATATGCACGCACCTTTGTGGTGCACACAGCCGAGCCATACTACTTCATCGTGCTCAACAGCTTTGAGTCGCTGCCGCAGGCACGTCAATTGCTCGACAGCGTGGTGGCGAATGCCGCTTCTATGCCCGTGGCAATGAAGGCGCCGCTGCCATTTCTCTTGCAAAATTTCTAAAAGAGACGAAACGGAGAGTAATTGTTAAAGCGGCAACTCATTTAAGTTAATCGTGTTAAATCTTTTCTTTTTATAGAGATTTAGCTGTGAAATATACTTAAATGTGAAAAAAAATGGCTTAATTTGTAGCTGCAAACCACTTGTGGTATAGTCAATATACCTTGAATCAATGCATGAGAACTAATCTAAATCCACTCAATTTATTGTGTTTCATGCATTTATGTAGGCGACATGCCGGGCCGCGCGTCCGGTGCGAAGTTGACAATGCCATTTTGGGCTGCTCTTGTGATTAGTAAATAATAGAGATTATAAATATTAACTGTTCAACTTAAAAACCTCTTGCATGAAGAACATTTGTTTACAAATGAATCGGAAAGCGTGGCTTGCCATAGCAATGCTATTAGGTCTCGCTTTCCCGGCTTTAGCGCAAAAAATCACCGTGTCCGGTACGGTCTATGAGCCCGACGGACTTGAGTGTATTGGCGCGAGCGTCTCTGTCCAAGGCCTCACAAACGTGGGCGTGGTCACTGACATCGACGGTCGCTATACTATCGAAGTAGCGCCCGATGCCACTTTGGTATTCTCTTTCGTTGGGTGTGACTCGCAGACTGTTGCTGTCGAGGGCCGCACAAACATTGACGTGCACTTCTCTACCGGCGCTGTTGCCCTCCAGGAAGTGGTAGCCGTAGGTTACGGTACTGTCAAGAAAAAAGATGCTACCGGCTCTGTAGCAGTCATCAAGCCCGATGATATCGAGGCCGGCCTCGCTACTTCAGCCAACGACCTCCTCGTAGGTGCAAGCCCCGGTGTCGTTGTTACTACCGATGGTGGTAACCCCTCAGCCGGCGCTCAAATCCGTATCCGTGGTGGTGCCTCGCTCAACGCTAACAATGACCCCCTCGTCGTTATCGACGGTGTGCCCATGTCGGGTAACTATGGCTCTGCCAACGCTCTGACCATGGTTGCTCCTGACAACATCGAGAGCCTCACCATCCTCAAGGACGCTTCTGCTACCGCCATCTATGGTAGCCGCGCTTCTAACGGTGTCATCATCATCACCACCAAGAAAGGTCAATCTGGCCGTCCGCAGGTCAACTTCTCTGCCAACTGGCACATGAACACCGCCTCTCGCCGCTGGGATGTGCTTGACGGCGATGCTTTCCGCGCTATGGTTAAGGAGCACTGCTCAGACCACGCTGTTGAGCTCCTGGGCGATGCCAATACCGACTGGCAAGACCAGATCTACCGCACTTCGTTCTCTCAGGACTATAACCTGAGCGTCGGCGGCACCGTGGGCTTCCTCCCCTACCGCGTCAGCGTTTCTTATACTGACAACAACGGTATCCTCAAGACATCTTCAATGCAGCGCACCACCGTGGGCTTCAACCTCACTCCTCGCTTCTTTGACGGCAAGCTCCAAGTTAGCGCTAACGTCAAAGGCTCGTACATGCGCGATAAAAACGCCGACACCGGCGCTGTGGGTGCCGCTCTGACGTTCAACCCCACACTGCCCGTGATGACCGCCTACACCAATGTGGCCAACAACGGCTTGGTGCCCTTCGGTGGCTACACCTCGCTCATCAACAACGATGGCAACCTTGAGACCAACGGCTCTTACAACCCGCTGGCTCTGCTTGAGTGCCGCGACAGCCAAAACAAGATGTTGACATCTAACGGCAACCTCCAGATTGACTATGCTCTCCACTTCCTCCCGGAGCTGCACCTCAACCTCAACCTCGGTTACGATGTGGTGAAGGGTGAGACCAACGAGTACATCGCTCAAAACTCGCCCCAATCATGGAAGAGCAACTACAACAACGGTGCCGGTCAGCACTACTACAACTACCAGCTCTCTCGCAATACCCTCCTCGACTTCTATGCCAACTATAAGAAGGAATTTGCAGCCATCAAGTCAAACCTCGACGTAATGGTCGGCTACTCTTGGCAGCGCAATGACTGGCACCGTCGCTATCAGACTCGCATCAACACTCGTGGCTACACCTCGACATACGATGCTGCTACCAACGCCTGGAATATGGTTGAAGACCCCGCTTCTGATGCCAACATCGGCTATGCTTACGGTGACACCGACGAGCAGCGCAACTATGTTGGCGTTGACGGCAACCAGTACAACCTCGTTTCGTTCTTCGGTCGTTTGAACTATATCTTCGATGACACTTACCTGGTGACCTTCACCCTTCGTGATGACGGTACCTCTCGTTTCGCCAAGGAAACCCGTTGGGGTCTCTTCCCCGCTGTGGCTCTCGGCTGGAAGATCAACAATATGGACTTCTTCGAGAAATACGCCGACAAGTGGAGCGAATTCAAGCTCCGTCTGGGCTGGGGTGTTACCGGTCAGCAGGATATAGGTTCGTACAACACCTACGTGGCTAAGTACTCTATCTCTCAGCCTTCGGTTTATTATCCCTCTGCCACCACCGGCGAGTGGATCAACCCTCTCTTCCCCAACGCTTACGATGCTAACACCAAGTGGGAGGAAACCACCACATGGAACGTAGGTATCGATGCCGGCTGGCTCAACAACCGCATCACCGCAAGCCTTGAATGGTATCTGCGTAAGACCAAGGACCTTCTCGCTTACGTGCCCATCCCCGCCGGTATGACTACCACCAACGCTATGACACGCAACATCGGTGACCTCCAGAACGTAGGTCTCGAGCTCAACATCGGTGCCAAGCCCGTCGTTACCAAAGACTTTGTGTGGAGCACCGGCTTCAACGTAGCTTGGAACAAAAACGAGATTACAGCCCTCACCGGCTCGGCTGAGGAAGATGAGTCTTTCACCCTCGATGCTATGGGCAACCCCGCTTCTGAGAACGCCGGCGCTATCGGTGTGCACAAAGTGGGATATCCCGCCGGTTCGTTCCGCGTTCTCGAGCAGGTTTATGACGCTGACGGCTTCCCCGTGCCCAACTGCTATGTTGACCAAAACGGTGATGGCACCATCGACTCTAACGACCTCGTGATCAAGCACTCGCGCGACCCGAAGGTGACCATGACATGGACCAACAACTTCTCATGGAAGCACTGGGATCTCGGCTTCACTCTTCGCGCCAGCATCGGCAACTATGTATATAATGGTATGCGTGCTCGCAACACCAATATATACAACATCGAGGGCCAAGGCAATATCGTCAACAACATCCTCGTGAGCGACTACTACTTCAACGATGGTACCGCTGTCACCAACCTCGTGCGCAGCGACTACTTCCTGGAGAACGCCGGCTTTGTGCGCTGCGACAACATCACCCTCGGTTACACCTGGGAGAACCTCCTCAAGGAGAAACTGCGTCTGCGCCTCTTCGCTGCCGTGCAAAACCCCTTCGTAATCACCAAATATAAAGGTCTTGACCCCGAAATCGCCAGCGGTGTGGATAACAACGCTTACCCGCGTCCTATGACTGTATCGCTCGGCCTCGTGGCTACTTTCTAATTACCGGTAATCGAAAAAAGAATATATAGATATGAAAACTTTAAATAAATTTTTCATTGCCGTCGGCGTAGCCTCCGCTATGTGCACTACCTCGTGCGTTGGCGACCTCGATGTGCCCGTGAAAAACCCCAACGAGCTGACCTCAGAATCGTTCTCCGATGACCCCGAGGGTTATCTCGAGCGCTGCGCTACTCAGCTCTATCAGGTGATGGCTACTGCCGGTAACGGCGGTGCCGGCTCTTCAGCCCTTGGTTTTGGTGATGCCGGTGCCGGTACGTTCACCCGCACCATCTTCAACCTCAACGAAATCACTACTGACAACTACTCGTGGCTGCAGTTCAACGATGCCGGCTATTATGAGTTGGTGACCATGAACTTCGCTCCCGACAATGAGGTGATGTATGCCGCTTACTCGCGTATCTACGAGGTGGTGGCTGTCTGCAACCAGTTTATCCAGACCGCTCAGGGCGGTGCCTTCGAAGGCGCTGACCCCGCTCGCATCGCCGAGTATATCCGCCAGGCCAAGATAGTGCGCGGCCTCGCTTTCTTCTATGCTATCGACTGCTTTGGCAATGCCGGTTATGTTGACGAGAACGACCTCGCCGGCACCGAGCCTCGCCAGATGCAGCGCGCCGAGCTCTTCAACACCGTCGTTGCCGGCCTTGAGGCTGTCTCTGCCGAGTATGGTGAGAGCTATGCCACTCCCGCTTACGGCTATGTAGGCAAAGAGGCTTGCGATGCGCTCCTCGCCAAGTTCTATCTCAACGCTGCCACCTGGACCGGCACCCCGATGTACGACAAGTGCTGGAACATCTGCCAGAAGATTATCGCTAACCACAACGGCGGCTATGCAGGCTCAGGCCTCGCTGAGAGCTACCTCGCTCTCTTCGGCGCCAACAACGACCAGTATGCAGCCGGCGGCGGTCGCGTCAACGAGCTGATATGGTCGCTACCTCAAGATGGCAAGTCTATGCAGTCATACGGCGGCTCTACCTTCTACATCGCTGCTTCTTGCGGCTCTTACGATGGCATCTCGTCAATCACCGACTGCAACCTCAATGCCCAGTGGACATGTATGGTGGCTCGCCAGCAGCTCTCCGAGCTCTTCGGCTTTGACAAGAATGGTGTCACCCCCGACCTGCGCGCCTCTATCTGGAAGACATCAAAAGATGGCTTCGTTATCGACAACAATACCATCATGGGTAATGCCGGCTATGGTCAGGGCTACGCTCCTCTGAAATACACCAACTTCGCTTACACCGTAGATGGTCAGATTGACCTCGCCAACTCTCCCGACGGCCAGGGCAACTCGTTTGCTGATGCTGACTGGACTGTAATCCGTCTCGCCGAAATCTACCTCACCGCTGCTGAGGCTCACATCCTCGGTGGTGTCGGTAGCGCTTCTGACGCCCTGCGCTATGTCAACTTCGTGCGTGGCCGTGCCGGTGTCGAGGCTTGGGATGCAGCCAAGCTCACCGCCGCTAACATCCTCGCAGAGCGCGACCGCGAGCTCTACGGCGAAAACGACCGCCGCACCGCTCTCGTGCGTCATGGCAAGTATGCCGGCAGCGCTTACATCTGGAACTGGAAGGGCGGCGTGCAGACCGGTGCTGCCACCTCTGAGCGTTACAACCTCTTCCCCATCCCGTCAAAGGTTATCTCCTTCTCTAAGTATGACCAAAACACGGGCTATTAATCAACTCTCCGTATAACGCCAATAAAGAGTATTTCTAACAATGAAAAAAATAGCTTTTCTTTTAGCGGTCGGTGTTGCCGTGCTCGGTATGTCGAGCTGTAAGCAAAACACCGAGCCTAAGTACCGCCAGGCTTACGAGGGCATTCAGCTCAACACGCCTGCCCTCGCCGGAGAGTACTATGAGCTCTACGAAGGCGGCACTATCAACATCACCTGGTCGCAACCCGATTGGGGCTTTGCCGCAGCTGCTATCTATAGCGTGGAAATTTCGTTTGACGAGGACTTCCCCTACAACGATGATGGCACCCCCTCCGGCGATGTTTATACCCTCCCCACCACCTTCGTTACCTGCAACGCCGATGTGCCTATGAAGGACATCGCCGAAGGTATGTCATCGCTCCGCGGTATCTCTGATATCAAGGACTGGACTCCCGATGACGAGCGCACACTCTTCATCCGTGTCTGTGGCTATGTGCCTCAAATCGAAGGCAGCCTCGTGTGGTCTAACTACATCAAACTCGACCACGTCCTCGCTTATGCAGCCGTGCGTCAGCCCGGCATGATTTACCTCGTAGGTAAGCCCGAAGGTTGGCTCGGCCCGGAAGAGGCCAACGCCGCTCACTATGCCGAGTGGGCTCTCGTGGAGCAGGTCATCGACGAGCAAATCTACTACGGCTCATTCAACATCAACGCCGGTGGCGATGAAGCCCTCTTCCGCTTCTACACCAAGCTCACCGGTTGGGATGCTGACTCTTGGGGCTCTCCCGATGGTACTGACTCTGACACCCCCGTTGAATACGACTACGCCGGCGGTACATTCCAGTCGTCACTGCGTCACACCAAAGACTCTTTCAAATTCCCCAACTGGCCCGGTGGCGTCATGAATATGGTTGCCAACTTCGCTGAAGAGCCCGCTACGCTGACTATCACCAGCGAATAATAGTGACCTATCCCTATCAAAAGTCTAATTATTAAAGAATTATATCAATATGAAAAAAATAGGCTTATTGCTCCTGGGAGCCCTCGTACTGGGTGTCACCTCTTGCGCTGACGAGACATCACAAGGCGTGCCCCAAAAAAATCCTCAGGAGGCCAAAATGAAGGCCGAGGACCTCGTCATCGAGAACCGTCTCGCTGATGCTTATGACATTCCCGCCCTCACAGCAGCCCAAACCGAAAACGTAGTTATCGGTAAAATCACTGAATGTAAGAACATGCCTGCCGGCTTCCAGCTCGACTTTGAGTTCCTCTTGGGTAAAGACGCTGAGTTCAGCCGTGCTGCTGAAGTGCCCGTAACTGTGGCCGAAGACAGCACCATCGTTGTCAAGGTTGCCGACCTCGAGGCTGCATTCGTCAATGTGCTCGGCAAGAGCGCCAAGACCAAGCAGGCTTTCTTCAAAGCTAACGTCTATGCTGTAAAAGACCTCAGCGTAGTGCGCTACAATGCCCTCTATCTCGAAGGCAGTGCCAACATCACTCCTATCGACCTGGGCATAGAGCTGGAGAATGCTTACTATATCCTCGTGGATCAGCGTAAGAACAACTGTATCGCCCTCAACCACTCTGCTCTGACTGTAGATGAAGACCCCGTCTTCACTTACACTCACGACTTCACCATCAAGGAGACCTCCAAAGGCTGGAGCTGGCGCATCATCCCCGCTTCTGTGTATGACGCTGCCGGCACACTGATTACAACGTTCCCCGCTGTCAAGGACGCCGTGTTTGGCACTCCCGAAGGTGAGGAGAGCCTGCTCGCCGGCATACTCCGCGGTCAGGAAGTCAGCGCCGATGGCGATGTGACCTACACTCCGGCTACCGGTAGCCTCACCACCCCCGGTGTATATACCTTTACCATCAATATGGAGAGCCAGACCTTCGAGTTCGTGCCCCTGTTCAAGCTCCTCTACTTGCCGGGTAGCTCAAGCATCTCTGATGCTACGGGTCGTATCTTCTCAACCGATGGCATCTACTACAGTGGCCTTGCTCGCCTCGGCAGCAAGTTCAACATCGCTGATAGCTATGACTACGGCCGCGCTAACATCTTCGGCCTCGGCGCAGAAGATGGCTCCATCGCTTTGGGCGGCGCAGAAATCACCACCGGCAAGACGGGCTTCTACTTTGTGAGCGTCGATATGGCAGCCATGAAATACACTCTCGTGGCCGTCAGCGACCTTGCCATCGTAGGCACCCTCAACGAATGGGGCGAAGCCGGCAAGGTAGAGCTCTCTCACTCGTCTGACTTCAAGACGTGGACCGCGACCGTTGACTTCGCAGCCGGCGATAAGTTCAAAATCCGCGCTAACGACGCCTGGGATATCAACCTCGGCGGTAGCTTCGACAACCTGTCGTTCGGCGGCGCTGACATGCTTGTAGAGGAAGGCGGCACATACAAGGTGACCCTCAACCTCGGCACCCTGCCTTACAGCATCACTCTCGAAAAACAGTAATACAATCATTGCGCCTCTCTTAAGCGCATACATCTATCATCTGTCAGGGTCGCTATCCACCGCGGATAGCGACCCTGATGCTTTTTGCAGATGTGCCAGACGAGTCGCCATTCGCCTCATTGGTCTAATTTGGATATTATTACTCTGAGTAGCGTAGTCATGCGACGATGCCGCAAAATCATCATCGGCTTATATGCCCCGCCGAAAAATCATATTTTTCTGTCACGTGCTCTTAATCTTTTTGCCGTTTTTTTTATCATATATATAATGTGCTTAATATGAAAAGATTTGTCATATCTATTATTTCGGCTATTGTGCCTCTGTCGGTGGTGTTGGCTCAATCGCCAAGTGGCCATATAGATGGTCATGATTATGTAGACCTCGGCTTGAGTGTCAAGTGGGCTACTTGCAATGTTGGCGCCGGCACGCCCTCAGACTATGGCGACTACTACGCCTGGGGTGAAACAGTCACCAAGATGATTTATTCCAAAAATAATTGCAAGACCTACGGCAAGAGGATAGCCGATGTTGCCGCCAATCCGCATTACGATGTGGTGCGTGCCGCGTGGGGCGGCAAATGGCGTATGCCGACCAATGCCGAAATGCAAGAACTAATTGACAATTGCACCTGGACTTGGACCACCGATGGCGACCGGGTCGGCTACATGGTCACGGGCAGCAACGGCAATTCCATCTTCCTCCCGGCTGCCGGATGGCGTGACGGCAAGTCGCTGGAATACCCCGGTCAGTTCGGTTGTTATTGGTGCTCTTCACCTCTCGATGATGATGCCAAAAGTTCGTATAATCTCTACTTCGCTTCCTACAGCCACATCAGTGTCAGCAGCTATCGTCTCAACGGCTATACCATACGTCCCGTCACCGAATGATTACATTTTTGAGCATATCCCTTATAATCTAATTAATTACTCTTGATATGAAACTAATAGCGAAACTCCTTCTCACGGCTATTCTGACACTCTCGACAGTGTCGCAAGGGTGTACCGCCCCCAACCCCCATCCTAATACCAACCCGTCGGGGTCGGCGTATCAGACAGCTGAACCTCCGGCCACACAGCCTTCGTCCGATAGAACCAACGGCCATGAATGTGTAGATCTCGGGCTGAGTGTCAAGTGGGCGACTTGCAATGTAGGCGCCTCATCGCCATCCGAATACGGCGATTATTACGCTTGGGGCGAAATAGCCACCAAGACGAGCTATACCGAAGAGAATTACAAGGCCAACGGCATGACAATGGGCGATATATCAGGCAACTCATCCTACGATGTAGCGCGTGCAAAGTGGGGCGGCTGTTGGCGTATGCCCACAAAGGCCGAGATGCAGGAACTCATAGATAATTGCACATGGACATGGACCACCCAAGATGGCTATGATGGTTATCAGGTAACCGGTAAGAATGGCAATTCCATATTCCTTCCCGCTGCCGGTAATCGCTTTGACACGTCGATTTTCAACATTGGTGTGTATGGCGGTTATTGGTGCTCTACACGCGTTGAAGACGATGCTAATAGCGCATATCGACTATTCTTTGCCAACACGCCCTCCCACTGCGTGGACTCAACCAACAATGACGAAGGGCGTCCGGTGCGTCCGGTGTGTGATTAACTGAATAATTAAATTTACCACGAAATGAAAAGATTTGCGCTATCTCTTCTTTGGGCTCTGTTGTGGCCACTATCGGCAATGATGGCACAGTCAGCCGGTGGCACAATCGCCGGCTATGAATATGTAGATCTCGGGCTGAGTGTGAAATGGGCTACGTGTAATCTTAACGCTGATTCACCCTCCGATCCCGGGCTATATTATGCTTGGGGCGAGACCTGTTCGAAGTCGGAGTATTGGGCTATCAATTGCACCACCGAAGGGAAGCCTCTGCCCGACATATCAGGAAATCCTAAGTATGACGTGGCCAGAGCCATAATGGGCGGCTCATGGCGTATCCCTACCAAGGCGGAATTTGAAGAGTTGCAAAAGAATTGCAACTGGAAATGGACCAAGCAAGGAGACCAGGCCGGATATCTTGTGACCAGCAAAAAGAATGGCAATTTCATCTTTCTGCCTGCCGGAGGCTGGCACTATGCTGATCTATTTTTACAATGGAATGAATTGGGCTCCTATTGGACTTCAACCCCTGATAACAGCAACCCCCGTGGCGCCTATCTCATGGAGTTTAACTATGTATTCGGGTTCACCCCGTTGCTCGATCGCAGCAACGGACGCAACATACGTCCCGTCTCAAACTAAGAGCAAAAACGCCCTACAAGAGCGCGTCCCTCAATTTCTCCCGCCCCCTATATGCCAAATTTTTGTGGGGCAGTAGAAGCGATTATACTTTTTTGAATCAGATATCTAAAGGTCACAGCGAGCGCAATGCGTGCTTTGTAATCGCTGTGACTTTCAATATATGCCGTAACGACACATGGCTATGTCACACAATATACTAATAGGTCCGGCGCAAGGCAGCTAACGGCGTCTCCTCAGCCCCTGCCATATCAGCTATTATGATTGCGCGTTAAGCCGCTCGGATTGGCGCTTTTCGCGGTAATGGCGAGGCGTGTCGCCATAGCGGGCGCTAAAGCATTTCGAGAAGTATGACGCCGAGCTGAAGCCTACAAGATACATCACCTCGGCAATGGTGAATTTGTCGTCGCTAAGCAGCGTAGCGGCTCTCTTGAGACGCATGTTGCGTATGTAGTCAACAGGTGTCACGCCGAGGTATTTCTTGATGAGGCGATACAGCGTCTTGGTCTGCATGCCAACGCTGTCGGCGAGCATGGCCACGCTGAAATCGGCGTTGCCGATGTTGGCCTCTATCACATCGGCTATCTTGGCGAGCATCAGCTCGTCGGGCGCTTGGGGCGTGGCTTTGCCGGCCGAGTCGGCGATAAGCTCGCGCCGCGCTCCGGCGCGTATGTTGGAGGCGTTGGATATCAGGTTGCGCATCTGCGTGAGCAGATACTGCGGCTCAAAGGGCTTGGGAATGAACACTGAGACGCCGGCCTCGGCCACTGCGGCGCGTGTGGCGTCGTCGTCTTTGGCGCTGAGCAGTATGATGGGCACTTGGGCAAAGCGCGGGTTAGAGCGTATGCGACGCGCCATTTCGAGGCCGTTCATCACGGGCATCATGATGTCGGCGATGATGATGTCGGGCGTGGCACCACCGAGCACGGCGAGTCCGGCGCGCCCGTTGGCGGCGTAGTAGCACTCGTAGCTGTCGGCGAGGATGTCAGAGATGAAGCGGCGCAGGTCGCGGTTGTCATCTACGATAAGCACCTTGGCGTCAGGTGATGTGTCTGAGCGTGCTGCAGGCGTGTCAGCGCTGTCGGCGTCAGCGTCGCTGCTGATGGGCAGCGTGATGGTGAAGCGAGCGCCTCCGGCGCCGTTGTTGTCGGCGATGATGGCACCGCCATGCAGCTCCACATATTTCTTTGCCAGGAATAGGCCTATGCCTGAGCCTTTGCCATCGTCGATAGTGCGTGACGACTGATATAGGCGCCGGAATACCATATTCAGCTCAGATGCCGGTATGCCTACGCCATCGTCAGAGACGGTGATGCGCAGGGTGTCGGAGATGCGCTCCACTGACAGGGCAATCGTGGCGCTGTCAGAGCTGTATTTGCAGGCGTTGGAGAGTAGGTTGTTGAGCACCGACTCTATCTTCATCACATCGAGCTTGAGGTGGGGCGCTCCCGCCTCGTTGGCGAAGACGAAGTTTTTGCCGGGGAAAGCTTCGCGGTAGTTTTCGGTGATACCTCGTGCAAGCTCCACAATGTCAATATCTGACAAGATGAGTGTGTCATCGCCTCCGTCATCGGCCATGCGCCCGGACTCCAGGGCGCGCTGCACCAGGCGGTTGAGGGTGAGCGCCTGCGAGTAAATGCCTTCGAGCTCGGTGCGTGTCTTGCCCGGCGTCTTAGCGTTGATGATGTGGCTCAGCGGACCTATGATTAGCGACAGCGGCGTCTTAAACTCGTGAGATATGTTGGTCATGAAGTCGATGCGGCGGCGCACGCTCTCCATGGCAGTGTCGCGCTCTATGCGCTCTATGGCGGCCTGGCGGCGGCGGTGCAGGCGGTGGAGCGCATAAAGCAAGGCTGCCGCAGCGATGATAGCGTAGAGCGTCTTTGCCCACCACGACCAAAACCACGGCTGGGCGATGTGTATGGTGATGAGCGAGGTCACGAAGTCAGGGGCGTCGCTGCCCAATGGCCTTACTTTGAGGGTGTAGCGCCCCGGGCGCAGGTTGGCAAAGGCTATGCGGTTAGAGCCTTGATCTACCAGGTGCCAGTCAGAGTCGAGTCCATCGAGGGTGTATTCGTAGCGCAGACGTGGCGCAGAGAGGGCATCGAGGGCTGAAAATCTGATAGCCACGTTGCCCTGGTCGTGGTGCAGGTCGAGGTGTGTGATATTGCGCAGGGCGATGCTGTCGGCGAGGTATCTGT
>SAMEA3663036__coassemble_491_pt1 | contig 18560 bp, 9 predicted proteins | sample SAMEA3663036__metabat2_low_PE_026 | metagenome-assembled genome bin SAMEA3663036 (sample SAMEA3663036) | pig gut metagenome | biome: pig gut; feature: pig-associated habitat; material: faeces | place: France | collected 2012 | reverse complement strand
TGCGCAGCACCCTGGGTACCACGCAGGCCGCCCCCACCGCCGCTGCCGCCATCATCGCAGCGCTGCGCCGCCGCCAAGCAGACCAATCAGGCCAATCAGACTAATCAGACCAATTAGACCCGTCGGCTCGCTATTACAGCATCATGCGATAGATGCTGCGCGTGTCTGAGCTATTGAGCTTGTAGTATCCGCCCACCATCTCGCCTTTGACCTTGTGGAGGCCGCGCACCATAGCGTCAATGTCAGGCTCTGCGATGCCTAACTCGGCAAAGGTGGAGGGCATGCCGAGCACCACCTTGAAGAATGCTTTGAAGCGCGCCACCGTCTCGATGGCGGCGAGACGGTCGTCAGCGATGTCAATGGCGAAGATGCGGCGACCCAGCTGCGCCACCTTGGCGGGCTTGTGGTCAACCATGAACGTGAGCCACGCGGGGAAGACCACAGCGAGGCCGGCACCGTGAGCCACATCATAGAGGGCGCTGATTTCGTGCTCCATGGCGTGAGAGGTCCAGTCCTCCACTCGACCGCAGCCGAGAATGCCGTTGTGAGCCATCGTTGATGCCCATGTGATATTTGCACGCGCCTGATAGTTGTCAGGCGACGCCATCACCTTTGGCGCCTCGTCAATGATAGCCATCAGGAGCCCCTCGGCGAGGCGGTCAGTGACCTCTACATCGGCCGTCGGCGAGAAGTAGCGCTCCAGGATATGCGCCATCATGTCGGTGATGCCGCAGGCGGTATGATACGGAGGGAGGCTGACGGTGAGCGCCGGGTCGATGATGGAGAAGCGCGGGCGAAGGATGCTGGCGGTGCGGGCGCCGAGCTTCTGGCGCGTGGCCACGTTGGTGATTACCGAGTTGCCGGAGCCTTCGCTGCCGGCGGCGGCTATGGTGAGCACAACGCCCACGGGCAGAGCCTCGGTGATGGTCTTGCCGCCGCCGTAGAAGTCCCAGAAGTCGCCCTCGTAAGGCACACCGGCGGCGATAGCCTTGGCGGTGTCAATCACCGAGCCGCCGCCCACGGCGATGATGCCCTCGATGTGGCGGTCACGCGCCAGCGCTATGCCTTGGCGCACGAGGGTATCTACCGGGTTGGGCTGCACGCCTCCCAGCTCCTCGTATTCGATGGCGCTATGGCGCAGGGCGCTCTCCACGCGGTCAATAAGTCCGGAGGTCTTGGCATGCGCGCGCCCATACACTATCAGCACACGGCTGCAGCCCATAGCTGTGGTCAGCGAGCCTACCTTATCTACGCTGCCGCGCCCAAACTCATAGAATGTGGGCAGATACAAACTGAAATTTTCCATATACTATTGTCGTGTTAAAGATAAAAAGCTCAGAGCACGTACCTCCTGAGAGGCAGAGCGCTCCGAGCTATGATGTAATCAGCGATTATCGATTAGCGCACCAGGACTTTTGCCACGGTGTCGTCAGCCTTGACGATGTAAAGGCCGGCGGGGAGAGCCACGGCAGCATCGCCATTGGCGGTAGCTACGAGAGCGCCGTCGATAGCGTAGATGTCGGCGTGGGTGTAGTTGCCGTCAAAGAGCACTTCACCGGCACCGGCGCTGATAGCGACAGCCTCGCCGGCGAGCTCGCTGTCGTCAACGCCGCCACAGATGCGTATGGTCTTGGAGGCTGCATTTTCAATAGCGCCGGTAGCTTTGTTGATGAGGAGAGCCACCACGCGAGCGCCATAGGCGTGCTGCAGCGTTGTGGGAGTAGTCACGCGCCATGTGCCGTTGATAGCCTGATTGGCAACGACAGTTGTGGGCACAGAGCCTTCGATACCCTCGTAGGTGACGATATCGCGAGCCACATCGTTGAAGATGGTCGAGAAATATTGCTTGCCATTGCCGTTGAAGTCGCCATATTGCGAGCCGGAGAGGTAGCTGAGCTGGTCGTAGGGGCCTACGTTGTCCTCAACGATGGCAAACGACAGGCGGAAGGTATCGCCATTGTTGGCATCGAGAGCAAAGGTGGTGTTGACCTCAACATTAAATTGAGAGCGAGCGGCATCAACATACTCGGCAGAAACCACCTCAAGGTGAGCCACGGCCTTGCAGGCACGCACCTTGGTGTAAACATTGTTGAGAGCGGTATTGTTAGTCGATACAGTCTGTGAGAAGCCGCCTATGTAGTTGCGGTCGCGGTTAGCCACATATGAGGGGAAGCCATCGATGTAATCACGTATCAGAGGCACATAGCTCTCTACACCCATATCATTGTCATCGTGCACGCAAATCACCTCGAGCGTGCCGTCAGCGTGTTTTTCTTTGAGGGTCTCCATAGCGAGGATGCCGAGCGGACACCAACCACACCAAGTGCCGGTACCTTCCTCGATGACTACGGTCTTGTCAAAGCCGGCACCGGCGCCGAGCACATTGATGTAGCCGGAGGCAGTTTTGTTGGCATCCTTGTTGGCATTGCCGTTGACTTTATTGAGCGTCACTGTCACAGGCACATTCACGCCGATTTTATCGCAAGCGAATGAGCCGGTAATGGTGGTGGTGCGATTATATGACATAGCTGACAAGGTCTTGGTGAAGGTCTCTACCTTGTCGCCGGCTGTCACGGTGTATTCCACAGAGTTGACTTTGTTGGCGCCATTGTTTGTGACGTTGAAAGAGAAGTCAAAGTTTGAGCCGACAGTAGCCGAAGCGGGCATTAACAATCCGGATACCGAGACATAGTCTTCAGGGAGGTTATCGCTCTCAAGAGTGGCAGTGATACAAAGGCTGCCGTAATACTCGGCGATGTTGTCCCAGATATACTTGCCATTGTACTTATATTTCACCCAGCCACCTTCGGTCTGCGTGGTAGGCTGATAATCCACCACCACGGGATATGCTTTAATGGTAGAAGCCGTGTGGGTGAAGTAATAGCCGAAATAGAAAGGCTTGTCGGCCTCGATGGTGTAGGGGGTGGTCAGTGTCACCACGTTGTTAGAGAACTGGATAGATGAGAGGGTGGCGTTCTGAGTGTAGAACGGCTCGCCGTTGAGGTCATAGGTGAGGAACACTGTCACATCAGTCACGGCATTGATTTCAGCGGCAGTGGAGCCGGCAGTGATGTTGATAGAGGTGACTTGCGCGCCGGCAAATTTTTGAGCATTTACGCCATTGACCTCAATAGCTTGCCACAGCTCATCGCCTACGGCACCACCGGGGCTCAACGGGGCATAAGGGTCGCCGCAGTAGCCAAAATCCATTGAGCCGGCAACACGGCTCTGCGGAGCCTGCAAGCGAGCCGATGCAGTGGCAGCAGGGGCTTCAGCGATGGTGAACGATTTCATGCGCTCGGTCTTTTCAGCGCGTTGGGTGAACGACTGAGCCGATGCAGTAGCCACAAAAGCTACGGCACAGAGTGTTAGTAAAGATTTCTTCATACTCTAATTAGCTTATTATTGCGTGATTATAATGTATTTCAAGACGTTTGCGTTGCAAAGTAAATGAAAATCGGCGTGATAAGCAACAATTTTAAACAAAAAAATGCTCCGCCAGGCTCACTTTTTAACCTATGCGAAGGCCCCGGGGCTCGTCACTCAAAATCGCCGGCGCCTTGACGCAGCAGCTGCGGGTCGGCGCTGTCAGTGAGATCTACCACCGTAGAAGGCACGGTTGCGCCCTCGCCGCCATCAATGGCGAGCGCCGCTATCGTCTCAAAATGCCAGGCGAGCGACTCGGCATCAGTGGCGTCATAGCGGTCATCATCGACGGCCACCGAGGTGGTCAGCAAAGGGCGGCCGAGACCGGCTGCTAGATGGCGCGCTATCTCGCAGTCGGGGATACGCACACCCACGGTCTTGCGGCCTTTGAACACCTTAGGCAGCGATGTAGAGGCGGGTAGCACAAAGGTGTAAGGCCCCGGCAGGTAGTGGCGCAGCACCTTGAAAGCGTGATTGTCAATGCGCGCATACTCGGCGGCTTGCGACAGGTCAGAGCACACTATCGAGAGCTGCTGCTTAGCGGGGTTGATGCCCTTGAGGGCGCAGAGGCGCTCTATGGCGCGGTTGTTGAGGGCATCGCAGCCCAGGGCATAGAGCGTGTCGGTAGGATATATGATGCAGAGGCCGGAGCGCAGCGCCTCCACGGCGCGCTCGGTGGCGCGCTCGTCAATAGAGCCGGCATATACTTTGAGCGTATCCATAATATGGGATTAGGGATTGGGGATTGGGAATTAGGAGTCAGGGCTGATAGTGGCTCACCACGATGTCAGTGGCAGAGGCGTATTGCTCGAGCAGACGACGCGCCAGAGCCTCGGTGGCTGCGGCATCAATCTCAGCCGGGCCATACATATTAATTATCATCAGCAGGCGGCACGTGTCGGTGCTGAGCTTGGTGCGGTCGTTGTCGCTGGTGGGGGTGCCTACACCGCCTACACTGTCGCGATACACGGGCATGCCGGCAATGTTGAGCATGCCGCGGCCTATGGCCTCATAAGGCTCGCCCTCGCGCCCCACGCCTAATGTGAGCGCCTCGCCTGCGATGCAGTCGGCATCAAAGCCTCCGATTGAGTGACCGGTGAGCATTGACAGCAGGTTGATGAGGTCAATGATGGCCAGTGAGCGGTATAGCTCCAGGCCCTTGACGGCGCGGCGACACAGCGCCTCGGCTGACGGCCGATAGCGGTTGGGTTCTTTGCCGAACGCCTTGTAGGCGGCACGCGTGGCTGCGATTGCCGGACGCTTGTTGACATCGGGCATCTCCAATGACGCGCGCACTGACTGCTCGCGCTTATCTCCTGCCACAAGGCATCGGGCGTGACGCCATTGACCACGGCGGCCTCAAAGACCATGACGCGCAGCTGCGGAGCGCGCTCGGCGATAATCGGTTCGAAGTGTATATCCATACGGCAAAATTAATCATCTTTTTTGTCATTAGCAACATCCGCCGCCACAAAAAGATGCCTCCGCAAGCCGGCAGTGTCATCACGACACCGACAGACTGCGGAGTGCATCACACATTTGTAACAATTAACTTATTACTGCAAAATCCTTTACTTTACATTTTATTATTAACTTATTGCCATATCGGAAACCTATAGTTTAATCTATCTATTCATAAATATCACTACTATCATAGAGCTATCTTGATTGAAGCAGATGAGTTGTCGTCACTGACAGTGACGATGTAAATGCCGGCATTGAGGTTGTTGAGCATCATCGTGGCAGCAGCGCCGCCACAGAGCAGCGAGCGCTGAGCCACACAGCGCCCGGCTACATCATAAACCATCACTTTAGCGACATTAGCAACACCGCTGACAGTGACAGCACCCGGGGCTATAGTGAGTGTGATGCGACCGGCATCGGGGGTCACATTCTCCACGGCAGCCGGCACCACGGGAGCGCCAAAGGGATTGTCCTCCTCATAGTCAAACTTGCGGTGGTCAAAATACACGCCGAAGCGAGCTTTCGCCGCCGTGGTCTTTTCAATGAGTTCAATCTCGGCACCTGATGCCATAGATGCGTCTTTTACGGAGAGCACCTTGCCGGTGGCCTTTGACACAATAGAGTAGAAATTGTCGCTTGAGCGCTCGAAGACCCACTTCTGCGTCTCAAGGTCGGCGCCGTCCTCGAGCACTACTGAGGAGCCTGAAGCGCGCAGATAGGAGTCAGTGTCAGCGCGGCGCAGCTTGTAGGTGTCAGGCTCGCCGGTAGCCTCAAAGACAAAGCTGAGGTTTTTGGAGTCATTGTCATCATAGAGGCACACCTTGCCGGCACTTAGTGACACCATGCGGTCAGCCAAACGGCTGAGCAGCACGTATGTGTTACCGTCCTCGATGGCGGCGGCGCGGCGTATGGCATCAAGGGTGTCAAAGATGCTGAGGTCCCAGCTTTCGTAATATCGCAGGAAGGGAGTGCCCGTGCGCAGGAATATGGGGAGCCAGACATACGTGGAGGTCTGCACATTAGAAGAGTTCCATCTGTCGCCCAGATACATGTAGGCATAGTCATAGCCTGCCAGCTTGAGGGCGTAGGTAGGCTGTGAGGTGTATGTGGTGGAGGCATTGTCATCAACGCATGGGTTGCCCAGGTCGTTCCAGTTGTTGCTCATGATGTCGCGTGTGGTGCACACATGCCCAGGGTTAGGACGCCAGCCGGTGCAACCGGAGAAGAAGCCTATATACGTTTCGTTGATTTTAAGTATCGCCGGTGCTTCGTATTGCTTGCCGGGGATGATGCGCTCGTAGGTGTCAGTGGACGCGAGATAATCGTCAGAGAGGAGCGAGCATTGCAGCGTCATATTTTCCTCCGATGAGCGTATGTGATATGCTTTGTTGTCGTCGTCGCGGAAGATAGTCTGGTCACGCGATTCCTGGCCGTTGGGGCGCAGAGTGCGCACCAAAGTGTAAGGGCCTTCGGGCTTGTCGGCTTGCGCCACCATGACGCGAGCCTTGGAATAGTCTTCGCCGTCCTCCCAGTGAGCCCACATCACATATTTGCCCGTAGTGGGGTTTTTGATTACTTTAGGGCGCTCGAGGGTGCGACCGGGCGCCACATCTTGGAGGGTGTTTTTGCGCTCGCCCTCCGGCGTCAGCGCCAAGCCGAGGCTATCCCAATTGAGGAGGTCAGTGGAGCGATATACCGAAACGCCGTTTGAGCGCATGCCGTCGCGGTTTTCGCCGAACCAATAGTAGTAACCATCTTCATAGTAAATGCCGGCAGCATGTGCGTTGATGGTGCTGCCGTCTGTGGCATGCCATGTGGTACCATTGTAAATGCGCGAGGTGGCGGCAGCGGCATCTGATGATGCAGCGAGAGCACATACGGCGAAGACGCAAGCAGTAGTTGTCAGTCGGGTCATTGATATTGTGGTTTTAAGGTAGTTGCGTTAGATAAAGAAGCTATGGGGCTGCATCGGAGCATCGTAGTAGCAGCCCCGTAGCTGATTATGGTCAATTAATTATTGCAAAAGATACATCGTTATTTGACAACTTTTGCGGTGGCGGTGTTGCCCTGAGCATTGATGGCAGTAACGACATACACGCCGTTGGCAGCAAGAGCTATCTCAGCGGCATTGGTGTCAGCGATAACGCGGCCGGCGATGTCGGCAACGATGACGCGAGTAGCGCCCTTGACAGTGATGATGCCGGCATTGGCGGTGATAGCGAGAGCCTCGCCGTTGAGGTCGTTGATACCGGCCGGCTTCTTGTACTCAAAGTCAACGGTCTTGACGAGGTCGCCGCAGGTGAGTGTCACTGTGATTGTGCCATCGGCGGTGTCATCACCGGCGGTGAGGAATACATATTCGTCATCAGCATCAGCGGGGAGCTCGGCGGGCTCAACGGCGACGGTAGCATCAGAAGCGGTGATGGTGATTACATCGAAGAGGTCAGTGGCGGTGACGCTGAAGTAAGCGATACCATTGTCAAAAGTGGTGCCACCCTCGGTGCTGATAGTGATGTCGGGGTTGAACTCTACAGAAACGGCTACTTCACGCACGATGCTGCCACAGGTGAATATCACCTTGCCGGTGGTCTCTGTAGAGCCGCTATAGGTGACGGTGACATCGCTCTCTACATAGGTGTCAGCAGTGATTTCGGCGGTGCTCACATTAAAGCCATCGCCCTCGGTGGTGATGACGATGGGGTCAGCGATGTCGGTAGCGCTCACGTGGATGGTGGCAAAGCCGCCCTTGCCCACGATATGAGCCTCTGTCTTATCGACTTGCATCTGTGTGATGCTGAGGCGCACATTGATAGTCTTAGTGTAGCTGCCTGAGGTGAATACCACGGTGCCGGTAAGGTCCTCAGCTGTAGCGTCAAGGCCCACGGTGACGTCGCCGCCCTCAGCGGGCAGTGTCTCTACGCTGACTGTAGCAGCGCCGGTGGTTGTGACGGTGATTTCGGCGGGGAGACCCACGCCGGTGACGGTAACGGTAGCAGTAGCATCTGCGTCAGCAAGGTTTACCTCCTCAACGCTGGTTTCCATCACGCCAATGATGCTTAGGCGCCATGTGCCCTTGCTCTTGTTGCAATATAGCTTTGAGCCTTCGGTATAGCTGTCGGCATCGAGCAAGCCTTTAGAGCCGCGGAGCTGCACAATGGTGGGGTCAGCCTCGTCAATTACCTCGATAGTCCATTGGCTGTCAGCGCCTCTGTTAGCGCCGAATTCGGTGCTCCAACCATTGCCTTTATGGCTCAGATAGCCATACGAGCCTTCTTGCAGGAGATAGTAGGCCTCACTGTCGCCGCCTACGGGCATTGCCACGATGGTCTGCAGCGTATTGTCCTCCTCATTGTAAGCAGCAAGGATGGGCTGAGTGGAGTCAGCCTCGGTGCCGAGCACCAGGTCAGTCTCGCCCTCATATACGAGGTGAGCGATGTAGCGGTTGAAACGCTTCACCACGGTGAAATTGAGTGTCTTGAGCACCTGGTCGCCAAGCACAAAATTGACATAGCACTCGGTGCCTTCGGGATTAGATGTAGAGATGGTGATGGGCGAGCGTTTGAAGCTGTTTTCGAGCGTGGTGACGCTGACGTTGACGCCCTCAGAGGGGACCACAGTGACCGCGTTGCCATCGCCGAGGTTATAAGCACGCACCTCAGTGGTGAATGTGATACCATCCTGCTCAACGACAACGTCTTCATTAGCGATTTCGACAGTGGGGTCACCTTCGCCAAACTGGCTGCAATCTTCGAGCGTCCACACTGAGCCTTCATCGCTGCTTGTACCATAGAGCATCAGCTGCGAGCCTTCTTCATTCTTAACGGGGATAAGGATACGGTCTTGCTTGGTATTTTTGAGCGAGACACCATCGCCATTGGCGGGGAACTGCCACTCTATGCGGCCATTGTCATCGCCGTAGTCGCAGTAGTTAGCATATACGCCCTCACCGCTGGAGACATTGCGCAGGTATTTACCTGATGATTTCTGCACTAAATAGTAACGGCTTGTAGAGCCTTCTACGGGCACACGTTGGAACTTCTGTGTGTCCTCCAGTGTCAGCTCGGCGAGCACCGGCGTCTCATCGCCGCCGATGACCAGGCCTGTAACTTGGTTGAAGATATAGAAGCAGGGATAGGGCTCTACTACTGACACTGCAATATTGCCGAGCACAGCGTCATTGTATGTCACGGTGATGGTGCCTTCAGCGCCGATAGCCTCGGCAGAGGTGACGGTGACGGTATTCTCCACCTCGCCGGTAAACTCAACGGTGGCAGGCTCCACGGTGAAGCCCTCTGACGCCGTGAGCGTGACGGTACCGCTTTCCACATTGTTGATAGTGAAACGCAGGGCGGCAGAGTTGGTGCCATCGGCATCTTTCTGTATGGCAACCGACGATGTAGCGAAAGTCACAGCAGGATTAAAAACCATATCAGAGGCCTTGATAATCTCATACTCGCCGAGCTCTGATGTCAGAGCCTTGTCAAACCACAGCTGCTCGCCCTCTCCCACGGCATCAGGAGCTACGCAGAGATTGCGATCGGCACTGACGATGCGATAGTATGTCACATCGTCGGCCGTAGAAGATTCTATTAATTTGACGGCAGTCTTGTCAGAGCTGTTTTTGAACATCGTATCGTAGCCGTTAGAGCGACGATAGAGATAATGGCCGTTGCCATTGACGGCATAATAGCCACCATCGGTAGCCGTGAAGGTCACCTCGTATTGGTTTGCATCAGACTTCTTTGGCGTGGCGAGCACGGTGTAGCTGTCTGAAGCGCGCTCAAAGAGCACATAGGGAGAGTCCTTGTGGCGGAACACATACTTCACACCGTCTTCGGGCACGAAGTCAGCCGCTGCCACTTCTTGAGCTGCAAAGCCCAACGCGAAGATGGCACTCAGTAGCATAAATAGTTTTTTCATGGATGTAAAAATTAATAATGCTTAGTGATATTGTTAGTTATTAACATGTTAGCATCAAACGTGGCATAGGCGCTCAAGGCGACACTCGGGCGCCTATGTCACGATAGTCATTATCTCACAGCCACCTTGAACGTAACGGTATTGGCATCATTGGCCACTGTCACGAGGTAGTAACCGGCAGCCACCTCAATATCCTGAGATGAAGCAATGGCGGCAGTAGCAGCCACGGTCTTGCCGCTGATATCATACACGCTGATGAGCGCCTCAGAGGGGAGGTTGCGCAGGGTGATGAGACCGGGAGCGGTGCCGCACTCGATAGCCTCGGCATCATCGTCGCCGAAGATGTCATCTACGCCCACCCAGTCAGCCGGCATATACGCGCCGGTGAGGTCAAAGGTGAAGTATTTGAGCTTGAAAGGCGCCTCGCTGCGCAGGTAGATACCTGCATCAAAGAGCGGTTTCTTGCCGCTGAGACGCACATTCTTAATATAGAGGTTGGCCTTGGGTCCATGGTCTTCACCCGACGATGCCAGGCGGAAGGCAATCTTCAGCTGGTGACAGTCGGCGCCGGTGGTGTAAGTCACGGTCTGAGTGCTGAACTCGCTGTTCTCATTTGAGATATTGGTCGATTTAGAGTGGCCGAAGCCTACTTCCGAGATATCCATAGAGGCGAGTTTGAAGCCATCTTGAGCGCCACCGCGGGTGTCGGCGCTCAGGGTGTAGGTGGTGTTGGGGCATACGTTGACCACTTGCGAGAAGAGTGCATCGGCCCAGCCGGCATTCCATTCATAGCGCTGTATGTTGAGGATATTGTTGCCGGGGTTCTCGGCATCGGCGATGATGTATGCGCGAGCATTCCACTCGTTGAGGCCGGAGGTGTGCCAGCCGGCGAGCGATGACAGCATGTAAGCCTCGTCATACTGAGTGTATTCATACGAGCCGTTGAAGTTGCCGTTGCGCACGAGGTTGTCAGAGTCGATGCTCACATCGGGGCGCAAGAAAGCCAGGTCAGCGGGCGCGCTTGTGATATCGATAGTATCTACCATCACGCTGTTTTTGAAGATAAACGCTTTGTTGTCGGGAGTGACGGTGATGCGATAGACAAAGTTGCCCACATTAGATATGATGTCAGAGCCGTTACCGATAAAGTCAATATTACCTTGCTCAAACGATGTGGCTGTGAACTCATCGCTGATGATAAGGTTGGGACCCACCTCTTTGGCGTTGAGGGCACCGATTTCAAAGCTGCCGCCACTATATTGGTCGAGCGATCCGGCCAGCTCGATGGTGTATCCAGCTTTTGTAGGAGCAAAGCCGGTAGATGGCTCGGCGGTGTAAGCGCCCTCGGCGCCGGTATATACCGGGTCATTGGAGATGTCCTTAAGCTCCAAAGGTGAGGCAGCGCCGCTCAGAGCCACGGTCTGCGAGAAAGCGCCGGCGCTGACTACGAGAGCGCCCGTGCCGTCAGTGGTGCCGGTAAAGGTGATGGTGACGCTGTTGTTGGCGGTATTGGCGGTGAGTTCTTCCGGCTCTACCACGAAGTTGCCGCGAGCTTCAAGTTTAATCTTATCAGTATCTTTGACATCAGCAGAGCCTACGGTGATAACGCGCTCAGCCAGGGTGTGGTCAAAGGTCAGCTCCTCATCGCTGATGGTGAAGTCAGGCATCTCCGGGGCATAAGCGCCGGTGACGTCGTAGGTGAGGTATTCGAGAGTGGCATTACTATTAGCCATGGAAATTTTCGGAGCGAAGGTCACGCCTTGGCCGGTGAGAATAGCGTCATCGAAATATACGCGCTCACATTCATTGCCTTTGCCGGCTTTCTTCAGGCCGAGTATCACGCGTATCTGTGTGCATGAGCTGCTCGGGGTGTAGGAGAGGTTGTATCTGCCGAACTCATAACGTGTGGCCTCGGTGAGGCTCACCTCCTTGCCCTTAGCCGGGGTCTTGACCTCCTCGATGCGAATGAAGCCCAGCGACTTGTCATCGCTCTTGCGGAAGCCGCCCATAGCCATAACGGAGAGCTTATAAGGGGTGCCGGGCACCACATCGATGACTTGCGACACCTTGGCATCGGTCCAGCCATCTTCCCAGCGATAGCGCTCTATTGACATCACATGGTTGTCATCGCCCATAAAGTCGCTCATGGTCTTGTTCTCAATATATGTGCGAGCATTCCAGCCGTTGCTGCCGTCAAGGATAGACCAGCCTTGCACATAGTTATAGAATACCTCGGCATCAGAATCGTCAGTCATAACATAGGTCTTGGCAAAGCCTTCAAAGCCGGGATTGTGTAGCAGGTTGGGCTGATTGCCAGCAGCCGTGCCCACGAGAGAAGTCGGGTTGGCATAGTCATCGACCATAAGAGTGTCGATCGGGGCGCCGTCGCGATATACAAAGATATGGCGATCAGCTGTCACTGCATAACGATAAGTATGGTAGTCAAGGTCGGGAGCGAGTGTCTTGCGATTGACGGCATCGGTGCCGTTGTAAATACCGGTCTTCACTTTGGTGTTGAAGGGGTGAACGGCGGCAGAGGCGTCAACAGCGGTGACGGCCATCTCTGCGGTATTGAGCTGCATCTTGGCACGATACTCCACAGTGTAGCCGTCAGCGCCGGGCTTGAAGCCATCGGCCTCTGTGTGGCTCCACGAGGCATCGCTACCGGTGTAGATGGGCGATGCGCTCAGGTCCTTCTGCTCCAGCGGAGTGCCGCGGCCATCTACTTTCACGACAGCCTTGGTGGTGCCGCTGCGCAGTATCACATTTGTCAGCAAGCGCTTCACTTGTGAGGTGAGCTCCAGGCGCACAATAGCGCCGGCAGCATCATAAGCCACCTTAGCGGGCTTGGCTTCGATGCCCTCGGGCGTGATGATATTGATGTCTTCGCCTGCATTGAGGTTGGTGCCGGTGATGCGTATGATTGCCGCCTTGCCGGTGCCATCGATGCGCACATCGGCATTATCCACGGTGATGGTGGGCTGAGCGGGAGCGTAAGCATTGTCAAAGTCATAGGCAAAGTGCTCCACCACGGTGCCTTCGTCTGCTACGAAACCTATGGTGCCGTTGCCCACAGCCTTTTGACCCTTTAGCACGAGCTTATCCACGTAGATAGGCACTTCGGGCACAGCTCCCCAGTCGCCGATGGCGCCCGGCGATTTGAGGCCGATGACCACGCGTATCTGACGGCAGCCGGCCGATGGGGTGTAGGACATGGTGTAAGCCTTTGGCTTATCGGAAGATATGGCTTGAGTGACACCCTTGGTGCTGTTGGCAACTTCCTCGATGCGCACATAGCCGTATTTCACATTATTATGTATGCCACCGGCAGCGAGGAAAGTAAGAGTATATTTCTGGCCGGGAGTGACATTGACAGCTTGCGAGATAAGGCCATCGGAGAAGCCCTTATTCCATCCGTAGCGGTGGAGCATCAGGGCTTTGTTGGTGAAGTCATAGCCTTCGTCCTCGTTGATTTCCCAGCGCACTATTTGCTGGCGCGTGTTCCACGGCTCCACGGGATAGATGTCCCAGCCTTGGATTTTTGATACATAGGGTTTGGGGCCGCCGTCCTCGACGTATGCCACCTCGTATGTGCCGTCAAAGTCGGCATTGCTCAGCAGGTTGTCGTCAGAGTCTTTGACTCCGGTGGCAAACTCGGCAGGTATGATGAAGTCAGCGGCGTCAAGCGTAGCGGCAAGGTTGCCGTCACGATATATATACAGCAGATTGTCGGGCGAGACAGCCACACGGAATGTGTGCTGCAAGTCAGAGTTTTTGCGCGATGCTATGGTGAGCGGGTTTTCTTGAGCCGACTTGCCGTTATCGGCAGTGAGAGCGCTGTCAGCCACAAAGATGCCATAACCGCGGCCATCGGCGCCGGCGGCATAGAGTTTGAGGCCGTCTTTAGCGCCTTCTTTGACTTGGGCGCGCACCTCCACTGAGTAAGCGCCGGATGCGGTCAGGGGCACACTATACGTCTTGGCCGTAGGTGTCTCGGTATGAGCGAGAGCGCCATGGTCAAGGGGCTTGCCTTTGATGTCAAGCACAACGGGGCACACCACCATGCCACTCTTTATAAATAATGTGTCAATGACGTGGTCGCGAGTGCCATCATATTTGATAGTGATGTTTTGGCCGGCTGCATTATAGGGCAATTTTGGCGGGGCCACGGTCACGTATGGCGAAGGCAAGAAGGTAATCATCTCGCCTTCCTTGAGGCCTCGAGCCGTGACGGCCACCTTGGCGGTATTTGAGCCGGTGGCGGCATCTATGGTGACGCGGCTGACATCGGTGGTGATAGATGCCTGAATAGGAGCATACGCCCCGGTGCCATCGTAGCTGAGCGATGTCACGGTAGCACCCTCGGCGGTGTCAAAGCCCAGAGCCGCTGCGCTGTGGCGGTAAGCCTTGCCCGAGAGCACGACGTCGTCAACATATACAGGCACCTTGGGCACCTCGCCCCAGTCAAGGAGGCCGCCGGGGAATTTCACGCCGAAGATGATTTGCAACTTGGTGCACTTATCTGAGGGCGTATAATCCAAAGCATATTCTTCAAAAGAGTCGGCACTGGTGATATTGATAGTCTTGGACTTGCCGGTTTCCGGCTCTACTAGTTTGGCGTAGCCGTAGTAGGTGCCGTTGAACTCACCGCCGTAAGCGCGGAAGCTGAAGTGGTAAGGCGTGCCGCCCACCACGTTGACAGCCTGCTGCACGATGCCGTCGGTCCATTGGCCGCCGGAGTTCCAGTCATAGCGCTGAATGCGCAGGCATGTGCCGTCGCCTGATGTCTGCAGATAGGTGCGCGAGTTCCACACATCATCGTTGGGATAGATGAACCAGGCATCCATCGTGCGGAGGCATGTGGCACCCTTCTCTTCGGTAATTACATTCTCAGTGATACCGGCTTTGCTCTCAAAGTCGCCATTGACCACGAGATTGGGGCTGTCATACTGCTCCTCAGCAGTCTCTACGGGCAACGGCGCATAGCGCATGGAGCGCTGCCCCACGAGCATACCCTCGCGATAGATATATACACTGTCGCCACTGACAGCGAGGCGCAGGGTGACGTCTTTTTGCGAGTTAAGACGCTCAAACACCACATCGGGGTAAGGTAAAATAGTGGGGTCGTGAAAGACCACAGAGGTGTCACCCACGGTGAAGGTGTAACCGCTACGGTCGCCGGCCTCGCCGAAGATGCGCACCAGCGACTTGGCGCTGTGAGCGGGCTTAAGCTTCATCTCTACTGTGTAGTCGCCGGTGGGGGCAAACCCGTCAGCGCTCTTGAGTAGCGCTGAGGCCTGGCCTTGCACCAGAGGCTCTCCTGTGAGAGCTTTCTCAACCGTAGGCGCGGCAAAAACTGCCACCGAGAGTCCGGTTGCAAGAAGAATTGGGAAGGTCTGTTTCTTCATGTTGGTAATCTGAAAAAAGGTTTTCTGTATATATAAATCGGTTTTAGGTCAAAGGTCGATGAGGGCGCACAGCCGAAGGCACAGTTCTCGCCATATGCAGCGCAAATTTATATCTTAATGGGTGATGCATCGGAGAGCTTTTTCATACTAAAAGGGGGGTTTCTCGGATTTATGCCTAAAAACAATCATTTTGGTGACCGTTTACCAATTCACAGCTCATCGGCGGTGTATAATAATACGTCAAGCGCGCCCCGGCTGCTTGGTGGCAGCGGGGGCACGCTTGAGATGCCGTGAAAAATCAGGATTTACCCGGCTGTGGCGCTATGGGCGCCGCGGCGAGGGGGGGATTAGGCGTTCTGCGACTCGGCGTCGGGGGCTATGAGTTTGTAGCCCTTGCCGTGGATGTTGATAATCTCGATGGAGGGGTCGTCCTTGAGGTGCTTGCGCAGCTTGGTGATATAGACGTCCATAGAGCGAGCGTTGAAGTAGTTGTCGTCAATCCAGATGGTCTTGAGGGCGAAGTTGCGCTCGAGGATAACGTTGACGTGGGCGCAGAGCAGCGAGAGCAGCTCGCTCTCCTTGGTGGTGAGCTTGGTGACTTTATCTTCAAACATGAGCACCTGCTTCTGGGTGTCGAAGGTGAATTTGCCTATCTTGTACATTGTCACCTCTTTGCCTTTCTTGCCTTTTACGCGGCGCAAGATGGCCTCGATGCGGAGCACGAGCTCTTCCATAGAGAAGGGCTTGGTGATATAGTCGTCGGCGCCGATTTTGAAGCCTTCGAGGATGTCTTCCTTGAGAGATTTTGCGGTGAGGAAGATGATGGGCACCTCGGCATTGACGGTGCGTATCTCCTGAGCCAGGGCAAAGCCGTCTTTCTTAGGCATCATCACGTCAAGGACGCAGATGTCATACTTGCCTTTGAGGAAGGCTTTGTATCCGTTCTCGCCATCGGCATAGAGGTCGGCGTTGAACCCTTTGGCTTGGAGGTATTCACGCAAGAGCATACCGAGATTTTCATCGTCTTCGCAAAGTAAGATGCGCATACGTTCTTCCATAATTGTCAGTTTTTAGAGAGTGGTAATATGATGATAAATTTTGTTCCTTTATTGACTTCGCTCTCGGCGGTGATGGTGCCGCCCAGCTCGGTAATCATCTTCTTGACGTAGGCCAGGCCAAGGCCGAAGCCTTTGACGTCGTGGCGGTTGCCGGTTGACACGCGATAGAATTTGTCAAAAATCTTCTTGAGGTCGTCGCGGCGTATGCCTATGCCGTTGTCAGCGATGGTGATTTCGAGGCGCTCGCCGGAGATGTCGCGCGAGGCCACGGTGAGCTGCAGAGGCCTGTCGTCGCTGCGATATTTGACGGCGTTGTCGAGGAGGTTGAAGATCACATTGGTGAAGTGCATCTCATCGACCTCCACGATGGCATCGAGGGCGTCGAGATTGGCGGTGATGCTGCCGCCGAATTTCTCCACCTTGAGCTTGAAGGTGTTGACGATGTTGTAGATGGTGAGGTTGGCGTCGAGGTCGGTAATCTTGAGCGTGGAGCGCGAGCGGTCAAACATAGACATCTGCAATACCTTCTCCACCTGGAAGCGCAGGCGCTTGGTCTCGTCGGAGATGACGGTGGATATCTGCTGTAGCATCACGGGCGACTTGCGCACACTCTGGTCCTCGAGCATCTGCGCTGCCAGCGAGATGCTGGAGATGGGGGTCTTGAACTCGTGGGTCATATTGTTGATAAAGTCGTTTTTCATCTCGGTAAGGCGCTTCTGGCGGAAGGCCACGATGATGGTATATACAAATATTATCAGCAATATCAGGGTGAAGGCAAAGGCCGGCACCATAAATTTTATCGAGGAGAAGATGTAGTCGCGCTTGGTGGGGAAATATACTTTGAGGTAATGGTGGCGGCCGGAGGCATCGCGCGGGAAGAGTGTCTGCACGAAGGTGTTGTCGCGGTCAGGCTCGTTGGAGTCAAAACCGGCCGAGCGGTATTGCACGATGCCGCAGTGGTTGACCACGGCATACTCAAAAGGCACGTCAAGGCCGAGGGTGTCAAGGGCCTGAGTGAGATACTTGCGCACCACGGCCGAGTCGGCGCGCTGGGTGATGGGGCGCGATGAGGCGGTGCTGATGATGTTGAGTATCACATCGTCAATCATACCTTTTTGGTAGAGGTAGTGGTCGCGATAGGCGTCCTGCATGGTCTTGTAGCGGCGGTCTGTGACAGTGCCGCTATGCTGCAGCTTGTTAATCTCCGACACATCGCCCTTGATGGTAAGGTCGCCTTTGAGGCCTGACGAGGTGGTGAAGGAGTATTTGATGCCGTCCTGACGAGGTATCTGGTCGCCCAGATATTGGGTGACGATGGAGCCTGACTGCACCTCCTCAATGTCCTCCTCCAGGAAGTGGCGCGCCTCGTCTTGCTCAAGGTGCACAGCCACTGACATCAGGCTCTGACGCACACCCTGAGCAAACTGCTCGTAGCGTATGCGCACGATATTTTTCATATAGAATATCTGTATGCACAGCAGGCTCACAAAGGCTGTGGCCATCACTATCGCTAATATCCAGATTGTTGACTTCTTCATAGGGCGGTAATACTATTCGAGAGGCCGAAACGTGAATGGGGGGGATTAGCCCGGCATTAACATTTCAGTGCAAATTTAACTAAAAATATTTTTCACTGCAAATTTTTTTGCCTGAAATAGACAAAAAGGCGAAAAATACCGACTAAGCGGCGTCGTGAGGCTTGCGAGCCACCACCATGCGCGCCACGCGAGCCAAGTAAGCCACGGTGGTGCGCGCCGGAGCGTTGCCCATGGCGAGCAAGGCGCCATAATAGATGACCGGGGCTGCCGTCATCGTCACGATGGCGGTGGTCATAGCATCGGCAGCCCCCAGCACCCGGAGCATAGCGATGACGGCTGCCGCCATCACCACGGTGGCGGCGATGGTCTGCGCATTGCTGCGCGACAGCAGCGTGGCGGGTATGTAGCGCCGCCCTATGGCAAAGACAGCAACAAAGACGGCGCCCTCGGCGGCAAAGGTGGAGATGGCGGCACCCACGGCTCCGTAGCGCGGGATAAGCCACAGATTGAGCACCACATCTACGATGGCCCCTAAGGCCGTGGCTTTGATGACCACAGCCTCGCGCCCCTGAGCATATAGTATCTGCAGCCCGGCAATGTCAGAGAGAGCGGTGAAGATAAGCAGTGGCGACATCACCGTCAGCACCCGCGCCGCCGGCGCAAAGGTGTCGCCGCAAAAGATGGCTATCAGAGGCTCTGACACCAGCGCTATGGCCACCGACGCCGGCATCACCAGCGCCAAAATC
>SAMEA3663036__coassemble_489_pt1 | contig 18607 bp, 12 predicted proteins | sample SAMEA3663036__metabat2_low_PE_026 | metagenome-assembled genome bin SAMEA3663036 (sample SAMEA3663036) | pig gut metagenome | biome: pig gut; feature: pig-associated habitat; material: faeces | place: France | collected 2012 | reverse complement strand
GGCGGCAAGAGGTGATGATGTCGGCGAGGACGGCGGCTTTGACTTCGCTCTCGCGCCACTCGTCTTCGGCTGTTGAGTCGGCGGTGATGCCACCGCCGGTGTATATGCACCAGCGGTGCTTGTCAAAATTGACGCATCGCAGGTTGACGTAGGCCTCCAATCGGGAGTCGTCAGCGCCGAATGCTACGTATCCGCTGTAGCATCGGCGCGAGTGTAGCTCGGCGCTGTTAATGTCGCGCCGCGCCGCGTCAAGCGGAAAACCGGCGAGAGCCGGGGTAGGGCTAAGCTTGTCAATGATGGCAGCGTGTCCGGCATAATGCCCCACGGCGCTGATGCGAGAGAGCAGATGCTGAATGATGCCATAGTCAAGTGTCTGCATATCGTTGACAGTGACGTTGAGGCCACAGTCGCTGAGCACCGCAGTGATGTAGTCCACCACGATGCGGTGCTCGCGGATATTCTTCATATCCCATTCACCGATGCATCGGCGTCGCGTGCCTGCGAGCGCCATCGTGTCGATATGCGATCGTCCATCGCCGCGGTATAGCAGCTCAGGCGATGCTCCCAGCCAATATCCGGTCTGAGGCGTGAAGTACAGATAACGCATAGTGGCGGGGTATCGTTCGAAGTAACGCATCGCTACGGCGGCCCAGTCGATGCCGTCAGAGGAGCCGCAAGTGGTGCGCGAAATGACGCTTTTGCCGCCACGCTCCTTGAGTCCGTCAATCACGGCGTTCACAGCCGGAATATAGTCGCCGCGCAGTGTAGAATGCGGCTCCACCTCATAAGTATGGGGCGTCTCGGTGAATGTGTCAGTGGTAGCAAGGCTTTTACCGCCAACCACGTGTCGGTCAGCGTACTTAGCCCACGCCTCCACTATTATAAAAGGCTCAGAGGCAGAGGCCTTATGCAGCCGACCGTCCGGGTCAAGCCATAATGCCATAGGCTTGCCATCGGCGATAAGCGCCGCAATGTCAGCATACACGGCCGATGATTTCATAAGGCTCGGCGCCCGTAATTTCCACGTTGACAAACGAACCGGTGCTAAGATGGCAATCCTTGCTAATCAGCACCTCGGGGTCCACCTCGGGCGAGTCAAACTCAGTGCGCCCCACATAATAATCATCATTCTCGTCAGTGACGAGGACACGTAGTTTAGAGCCTATTTTAGCGCGGTTGACGTCGTAGGATATATCCTCCTGAATTGCCATGAGCTTGTCGAGGCGGGCCTGCTTGACCTCCTGCGGAATTTCGTCGTCATAATTCAGGGCCGCAAAGGTGTCGTCCTCCTCGCAGTAAGCAAAAGCGCCCATGCGCTCAAAACGCTGCTCCTTGACAAAGGCGAGTAGCTCATCAAACTCCGCGTCACCCTCGCCGGGGAAGCCGACCATTAGAGTGGTGCGAATATGAATGCCGGGGACGGCGGCACGAATACGAGCGAGCAGCCGGCGTGTGCCATCGGCATCGATGTGTCGGCGCATATTTGAGAGCACCTTATCGGAGATATGCTGCAAGGCAATGTCGAGGTATTTGCAAACGTTGCTGCGGCGGGCCATCACCTCCAGCACGTCGTAGGGGAAGTCAGCGGGGTAGGCATAGTGTAGGCGAATCCACTCCACGCCCTCGATGTCGGCCATCGCGTCAATTAGGCGCGCCAGGGCCGATTTACCGCCGTAGATGTCGCGGCCGTAGTAGGACAGGTCTTGCGCTATGATGTTAAACTCGCGCGTGCCGGCGGCAGCGAGGCGCCGCACCTCGTCGAGCACCTCCTCGACCGGACGCGACACATATCGGCCTGTGATGATGGGAATGGCGCAGAATGCGCAAAAGCGGTTGCACCCCTCGGCGATTTTGATATAAGCAGATACGGGCACCTCGCTATCAGCCTCGACGGCCGGTTTTTCGGCGGCGTCAGGCTCATACTTTGCTGCGAGGTCAGCGGCGAGGCCACGCCAGTCAAACTTGCCGTACCAAGCGTCCACCTCGGGAATGCTGTCGGGGAGCTCGTTGCGGTATCGTTGGGATAGGCAACCCATAACATAAACGGCGTCCACGAGGCCGTCGGCTTTGGCCTTGCAGGCTGATAAGATCATCTCAATCGACTCCTCCTTGGCATCGCCAATGAAGCCGCAGGTGTTAATCACGACAATTCCACCGCAGTCAAAGCTCAGCTCCGATGCAACTTCAAAGCCCGACTCCGCCAGCAGTGTGCCCACCCGGCCTGTGTCAACCAGGTTTTTTGAGCAGCCCATGGTAATAAGGTTGACAAGCATAGTGTGTGCGCTCCTTCCTATTTACTTGGGTCAGTTCTTAAATAGTGACTCCACAAAAGCCTTGTTGTCAAACACTTGGAGGTCAGTGATGCCCTCGCCGAGGCCTATATATTTCACCGGTATCTTGAATTGGTCGCTGATGCCAATTACTACGCCTCCCTTTGCGGTGCCGTCGAGCTTAGTGATAGCGAGGTCAGTGACCTGAGTAGCGGCCGAGAATTGGCGTGCCTGTTCAATGGCGTTTTGGCCGGTAGAGCCGTCGAGTACGAGGAGCACCTCGTGCGGTGCGCCGGGCACCACCTTGTCCATTACGCGCTTAATCTTAGACAGCTCGTCCATGAGGCCCTTCTTATTGTGCAGACGTCCGGCGGTGTCAATGAGGACGACGTCGCAGGCGTTAGCGACGGCCGAAGACAGCGTGTCAAAAGCCACGGCGGCGGGGTCCGAGCCTAATTTTTGCTTGACGATGGGCACGTCGGCACGCGAGGCCCACTCCTCGAGCTGCTCAATAGCTGCAGCGCGGTAAGTGTCGGCAGCGCCGAGCATCACCTTCTTTCCGGCGGCCTTATATTGGTAGGCGAGCTTGCCAATGGTGGTGGTCTTACCGACGCCATTAACGCCGACCACCATAATCACATAGGGCTTAGCACCGGCCGGGGTATCAAAATCGCCTATGCGGTCGCTGTGGTCATTCTCTGCCAAAAGCGAAGAAATCTCCTCGCAGAGCATGCCGTTGAGCTCATCGAGGTCAACATATTTGTCGGCCTCGGCGCGCTGCTCAATGCGGTCAATGATTTTGAGCGTGGTTTCGGCGCCTACGTCGCTGCTGATGAGCACCTCTTCAAGCTCGTCGAGGAAATCCGCATCAATCTTCTTGCGGCCCACGAGCATACGCTTGAGCCGGCCCATAAACCCTACTTTGGTCTTCTCGAGGCCCTTATCGAGGGTCTCCTTTTTATCTTTACTGAGGAAATTAAAAAATCCCATATTTACAGCTATCTATAATTCTATTAATTTTTTACAAAGGTAGCAAAAAATATTGATACAGTCAGCAGTCACTCAATAAATTGGCAGATAGGCATCATAAAAAGCGCAGCAGCGCCCCCCTATCTTTTATAGAAGCGGGGCGCTGCGCTATGAAAAATGTCTGTGATGATAGCTTGTCAGAGCAGCTTGATGCTGATGTAGCGCTTGGGGTTGCGCTTGATATCTACAAACAGCGAGTCGAGCGAAGAGATGGTATTATTGAGGTTGTTATACAAAGCCTTGTCGTGCATAAGGAGCCCGAGCGTAGAATTTGGGTCGTTGAGCTGGACGCTGAGCTGTCGGAGATTAGCCGTGGTGGCGGCGAGGTTATCGGCGAGGCTGTCAAGCGGCATAGTGCGGAGGTTGGCTGTGACGGCAGCGATGTCTGCCGATGCGGCATCAAAGTTGCCGGTAATAGACTTGACATTGCTGACCACCGGCGGCAGCGAAGCTACGACAGAGTGGATAGAGCGCGTCGTGGCCTCCAGGTTGGCGGTGATGGCATTGAGGCGCTGCACCGATGCAGCGAGCGCGGGGTCAGACACGAGAGTGTTGACGGTGGTGAGGAGGCTGTCAATCTTTGGGAATATGGCGGCCACTGAAGGGAGCAGCTCCTTAGACACATTGTCCATGAGAGCCGGCTGAACCACACCTTCGAGCTTATCGCCCACGGCGTGGTAGCTTTTGCTGTCAGAGAACTCGAGAGTAATCGAGGCAGTGCCGAGGAGGTCAGAAGCCAGCACGGCGCGAGTGCCCAGAGGGAGCTTCAGCTCGCGGTCGAGCGACAGCTCCACGTTGACGTGTCCGGGATTGTCGTAGTCATAGCTTAGCTCACGCACCTGTCCCACCTTAAAGCCATTGAGAGTGACGGGAGCAGACTGCGCCAATCCGTTGACGTTGGTGTATGTGGCATAGTAATAGTTGGCGGCCTTAAACACGTTGACGCCTTTGAGAAAATCGATGCCTATGAAAAGAATGGCCATGGCCACGGCTGTAATCAGCCCAATAAGCACTTCCTTGCGAAATATCTTCTTCATTTTTGTGTATCTTTTGTTTCCTTTTTATTCTATTGAAAGTGATGAGAATGAGACACAAGCGAGCGTGTCATTTTAGGCGCACGCCATCGCGCATTTTGATGATGAAAGCGCCCTTGTAAAGCTTTTTTAGCTTAGAAAGCGCCTTTTTTGCGGCTGCAAACGAGGCGTAGCTTCCGGCGATATACTTGTAGGTGTTGTCTTCAACGTAGAATGATACATCATCGCGGCCCTTGATGCGGTCGTCATTGGGCGCCAATTGTGCGGGCGCGGTGAGTATCTGCACATGATAAGTGATGTTTGACGAGACATTTGCGTCGGCGGCGTCATCGGAGCGCGTCGCGGAGTTGTCATCAGCCGCGGCAGTGGGCTCGTGGCGCTTCTTGTCGGCTTTGCTTTTTTTTGCCTTAGTGTGAGGCGCTCCGGAGCTATGCTTGTCGTAATAGGCACGGAGGGCATTGAATATGCTTGCGGCGCACTGCTTGCGCCCCTGTTCCGACGCCAGGTAACGCTCCGACGCGGGATTGCAAATGAAATCCAGCTCGACGAGCACCGAAGGCATGCTCGTGGCCCGGAGCACCAGGAAGCCTGCTTGTCGGACACCCTTGTCGATGCGCCCGGCGGCCTTTACGAGCTGAGTTTGGACGGCGTCGGCAAACTCGATGCTTTGGTTGAGGTGCTGATTTTGCGTGAGCTCAAAGATGATGTACGACTCAGACGAGTTAGGGTCAAAACCCTGATAAGTGGTAGAGAAATCCGGCTCCAGCTCAATGACCGCGTTTTCGCGCATAGCCACGGCGAGGTTAGCCTCGGTGCGATGCAACCCGAGTGTATAAACCGAGGCTCCCTGCACCTTCTCGCGTCCTTTGCTGCGCTTATCCACGGAGTTGACGTGTATCGAGATGAACAAATCGGCGTCGGCCTTATTTGCAATCTTGGCGCGCTCGGAAAGCTCGATGAAGCGGTCGTCTTTGCGCGTAAACACCGTCTTGACTTGCGGCAGCTCGTCGGCAATCAAGTCGCCGACGCGACGGGCCACGTCGAGGACTATCGTCTTTTCATTGGTGATAGCTCCGACACAGCCATAGTCCTTGCCGCCGTGGCCCGGGTCGAGGACCACCGTGAAAGGCTTGTCGCTGGCGCCGAACAATTGCGGCATGATGCACAACGCGCACACTATGAGACTACAGATTTGCTTTATCATTAATATGGCTACTGCCGATTTATACCAAAAATTATGCAAATGTAGTCAATATTTTTGAGCTTTTGGCGTTTTTAAGCATATATGTTTTTTAATTATAGACGTTTTTGCTAATTTTGTCGCAAAATTGGAAATATATTTATGCAAACCAATACCTCTATCTACCCAAAACACGCCCGCCGGAGCCTATGCGCGGCGGTAATCCTCGCGGTGGTGACGCTGCTCGTGCAGAGCCTATCGTCATGCAACAAAGGCACGAGCCATGAGCCCTGCCACATAGTGCCTCTGTACTCGTATCTGATGCGGAGCATAGACAGCAGCGATGAGCAGCTGCGCGCCCTTGATGACAGCCTGCACAGGGCTATCAGCGATTTCTTTGCCTTTGAGGGCATCGACACGGTGACGCCCTACGCCATGCGGTGGTGGGCGCAGACGCCTCCGGCGCGAGTCTTCAGCCCCGATGTAGATAGCATCTATGCCGACTTGAGCGGCCTTGAGCGGTCGTTAGGCGAAATTCTCGGCAACGCGTCAGACCTCGGCCTTGACCTGCCACGGCGGCGCTATGCGGCTATAGTGCTCGGCAAGCCGGGCACCACGATGTTTGCCACGGACTCCACCTTTTGCATCGCCCTCAATCACTACCTGGGCGAGAACTATCGCGGCTATATGGGCTTTGATGCCTACCAGCGCGTCAACAAGACACCGGCGATGCTGCCCTACGATATCGCCGAGGCACTCGTGGCACTGCGCTATCACGCGCCTGACAGCTGCCGGCACGACAATGTGGCGTCGCGGCTTCTGCGCGAGGGCGCTCTCATAGAGGCCAAGATGCGATTGGTGGCAGATGCCGACGCGGCGCATGCGTTGGGCTATCTGCCCGAGCAATATGAATGGCTGGAGCAGCACGAGGCTGAGTTGTGGCGCGCTATGGTGTGTCGCAAGCTCGTGTATTCGACTAATCCGCGCATCATAAGCAGCTTGTTTGCCCCCGGGCCATTCACGCGCGAGCTGTCGGAATACACCCCCGGGCGCGCCGGTCGCTACATAGGCTATAAGATAGTCAAAGCCTACCTCAAGAGTCACCCGGAGGCCACGCTGCTCGATGTGCTCACGCCGGCATTTTATGCCGATGCTGCAAAGGTCATCGGCGAGGCTGACTATCAGCCGTGATGCCGGGATTAGGCTAATTGGATAATAAGAATGGCGCCCCGCATAGTGGGCGCCATTGTTGTGAATAGCGGGAAGTATTAGCTACTTATTTCTTGAGAGTTTCGATTGCCTTTGCGGCATCGTTGGCAGCCTTGACGGCATCGTCAGCGGCATGTAGGGCGGCTTTGGCATTTTCGATGGCCTCTTTGCCTTCGCACTTGCCGCAAGAGGCACAGTCGCCGGTACATTCGTCAAGAGAGCTCATGACAGAATCGGCAGCGAGGCTCACCATCTGATTTGCATCTCCGCAAGCGCCCGACACGAAAGCAGCGACGTCGGGGTTTTGAGCCTGCACCTTCTCGACGAATTGCTGCATGAAAGAGGCAGCCTCGTCATACTTGCCTTCAGCGGCGAGCTTATCGGCATAGGCAATGGCCTCCTCGGCATAGGCCTTGAGGCTGTCGGGATTGGTAGTTGCCTCGACCTTTGCCTTGATGGCGTCGCCCTCGTTGGCGGGTGCAGCCGGAGTCTTGGAGCCGCAAGCACTGAGCATCACGGCGGCTCCGAAGGCCAGAATAGCAATCTTTATATTTTTCATATTCGAGCTGATTATTTGAAGTTGGACATTATGATATCATAGGCATTGTCGAGGCCTTCGGCATCCTTACCGCCGGCTTGCGCGAAGCCGGGCTGGCCGCCGCCACCGCCTTTTATGGCCTTGGCGGCCTCTCGTACTATGGCGGAGGCGTTAAGGTCAGTGGCCTTGACGGCATCGTCAGTGAGCATGACGGTGAGCAGGGGCTTGCCGGCGAAGTCTTGCGTAGCGCCGACAAATGCCACGGGTTCTTGTGCACGTGCTCTGAGGCTGAATGCTACGTTCTTGACGACGTCGGGGACAAACTTGCCCTTGAGGACAGCTACCTTTACGGAGCCGAACGAAAGGGCACGTTGCAGCAGCTCTGCGGCCATATTGTTGACGCGCTCGGCGAGCTGCTCCTCCACTTGCTTGCGGAGGGTGGCGTTTTCCTCGATGTATTTGCGCATGGCCTGAGCGAGGTCCGGAGCGTTGTTGAGCATCGATGAGAGCACATGCATCTTGTCGCTGATGTCGTCGAAGACGTCTTCCACGGCATCGCCGGTGATGGCCTCGATGCGGCGAATGCCGGCTGCGATGCTGCTCTCAGAGATGATTTTTATCATGCCGATATTGCCGGTGTTGTCAACGTGAGTGCCGCCGCAAAGCTCCACGGAGCTGCCATATTTGATGACGCGCACTTCATCGCCATATTTCTCGCCGAAGAGAGCCATGGCACCCATCTGTCGGGCCTCGGCGATAGGCACGCATCGGTGCTCGTCGCGAGCGATGGCGAGGCGCACGCGCTTGTTGGCGAGTCGCTCCACGCGCGACAGCTCTTCAGGCGTCACCTTCTGGAAATGCGAGAAGTCAAAGCGTAGGCTCTGCGCCGTGACCAATGAGCCTTTCTGCTCTACGTGAGTGCCGAGCACCTCGCGCAGGGCCTCGTGGAGGAGGTGAGTGGCGGTGTGGTTGCGCGACACGGCGAGACGTGCCTCTCGGTCAATGGCTGCCTTGAAGGTGGAAGTGGGGTCAGCGGGCAGAGTCTTGGTCAGGTGCACGCCCATGCCATTCTCGCGCTTGGTGTCGTAGATTTCAATCACCTGACCCGAGGCTGTGTCGGTGAGCGAGCCTCGGTCTCCGACCTGGCCGCCCATCTCGGCGTAGAAAGGCGTCTCGGCGAGGACTATTTGATAGAACTCTTGGTTTTTCTGTTTCACCTTGCGGTAGCGCAGTATGGTGGTGTCAATGTCGTAGCTGTCATATCCGACGAAGACTTGCTCGCCATCGTGTATGGTGACCCAGTCAGAGGTCTCGACGGCGGCGGCATTGCGAGCGCGCTGCTTCTGGGCAGCCATCTCCTCGTCGAAGCCGGCTTGGTCGAGTGTCATGCCGTTTTCCTTGAGTATCAGGGAAGTGAGGTCGAGAGGGAAGCCGTAAGTGTCGTATAGTGTGAAAGCCTGTCGGCCGGAAATCTCGTTGAGGCCCTGCTTGCGTGCGGCGTCCATGGCGTCGTCGAGCAGTCGCATGCCATTCTCGAGGGTGCGTAGGAAAGAGTCCTCCTCCTCCTTGATGACACGCATAATCAGGTCGCGCTGGCTCGGGAGCTCGGGGTAAGCCTCGCCCATGCTGTCGATGAGTGTATCTACGAGGCGGTACATGAATGCGGCTTTTTGTCCGAGGAAGGTGTAGGCATATCGGACAGCGCGGCGCAAGATGCGGCGAATGACGTATCCGGCCTTGGCATTAGATGGCATCTGATTGTCGGCGATAGAGAATGCGATGGTGCGCACATGGTCGGCGATGACACGCATCGCTACATCTACCTTTGCATCGTCGCCGTATCGCATGCCAGAGAGGTCGGCGATTTTGGATATCAGCGGGGTGAATACGTCGGTGTCATAGTTGGAGGTCTTGCCCTGGAGAGCCATGCAGAGGCGTTCAAATCCCATGCCGGTGTCAATCACTTTTGCGGGGAGTGGCTCAAGTGAGCCATCGGCCTTGCGGTTGTACTGCATGAAGACGAGGTTCCAAATCTCGATGACCTGTGGGTGGTCATGGTTGACCATCTTCTCGCCGGGGATAGCTGCTCGCTCGGCGTCAGAGCGCAGGTCGATGTGTATCTCAGAGCAAGGTCCGCAGGGTCCGGTGTCGCCCATCTCCCAGAAGTTGTCGTGCTTGTTGCCGTTGATGATATGGTCGGCGGGCAGGTGACGCAGCCAGAAAGAGGCGGCTTCGTCATCGCGCGAGAGGCCTTCGTCGGTAGCGCCTTCGAATACGGTGGCATAAAGGCGCTCGGGGTTTAGGTGCAGCACATCAACGAGATATTCCCAAGCAAACTCGATGGCATCTTCCTTAAAGTAATCGCCGAAAGACCAGTTGCCAAGCATCTCAAACATGGTGTGGTGGTATGTGTCCATACCCACCTCTTCGAGGTCGTTGTGCTTTCCGCTGACGCGCAGGCACTTCTGGGAGTCGGCCACGCGCTGATATTTAGCCACTTTGTTGCCGAGAATGATGTCCTTGAACTGATTCATGCCGGCATTAGTAAACATCAGAGTGGGGTCATCTTTGATAACCATAGGAGCCGAGGGCACGATGTGGTGACCTTTAGACTCGAAAAAGTCCTTGAATGATTGGCGTATTTCCTTTGCTGTAAGCATTTTGTATTTATTATTTAGAGAAACAGTTTAGGCTGTTTCATTATTATTTATTATCTTTGCGAGTGAAAAACAGTGCAAAATTAGTCAAAACACGCTGAATTTGCAACCTAAATTATCATAAACCGCTAATAATGACCGATAGATAAGGGAATAAAGTGCGCCTGAAGTCGTTTTTTAAATATAATCCCGTCACAGACCAGTACGAGCGAGTGTATCCCACTCGTCGCGAACGCATCATGGCGTCGTCGCGGCAGTATTTGTTAGGTGCCGTCATCGGCATCGGTGTCTTTGCCGCGGCATATTTCATCTTCGACTTCCCGCGTGAGCGTCAGCTCAAGGCCGACAAGGAGGCACTGACGTCGCAGCTGTCAATCTTGGAGCAGCGTGCCGATGATGCCCTCAAGGTGATGGAGCAGATAGCAGAGCGCGACAACAACTTCTATCGGGTGATGATGCAGTCAGAGCCTATGACGGCGGCGCAGCGTTATGCGGGCCTGGAGCGTCAGCGCAACTATGAGCAGCTGAGCAATCTCAGCGAGAGCGAGTTGGTGAAGAATGTGACGGGGCGTCTTGATTGCCTCGACCAAATGATAGTGATGCAGATAAAGTCATACGACAAGCTGCAGCAGCTGATAATGTCGTCGCAAGACCGCATCGACCATATCCCGGCGATACAGCCTGTTGCCGAGAATAAGCTGCGTGCCATGGCGTCGGGCTACGGCTATCGCACAGACCCCATCTACGGCACACAGAAGCTGCATGAGGGCATGGACTTCTCGGCGCCGATAGGCACTGAGGTGTATGCCACCGGCAACGGCATCGTGGTGAAGGCCGACTGGGACGGCTCCTACGGCAATCTCATCACCATAGACCACGGCTATAACTACACCACCCGTTATGCACACCTATCGGAGATACTCGTCAAAAACGGTCAGCGCGTGAAGCGCAGCGACCTGATAGGGCGCATCGGCAACACCGGCAAATCCACCGGGCCACACCTGCATTACGAGGTAAGGCTCAATGGCGCGCCACAAAATCCCGTGAACTATTATTTCTTAGACCTCACCCCCGAGCAATACGAGGCTATGATACATCAAGCCGAGAATGCCGGACATGTAATGGACTGATATGCGACGAGATAACTTAGATAAGCGGTACTACCGCATCAGAGAGGTGGCCGAGATATTGGGCTTGCCGCAATCTACGCTGCGCTTTTGGGAAAACCAATTCACCATCATCAACCCGCGCCGCAGCTCCAGCGGCATCCGGCTTTATACCGCCACTGACATCGAGACGATACGCCTCATCTACTTCCTTGTGAAGGAGAAAGGCCTCAAGCTCGGCGCGGCGCAGGAGGAGATACGCCGCAACCCCCACGGTGTGAACAAGCGGTTTGAGACCATCAAGCGACTGCGAGGCATACGCGACAGGCTACAGTCCATCCTTGATGCACTGAATAAGATGCGGTGACTGAGTGTGGAGGTTAAATGATGCCTCTGATTTCGGCGATATCGGCCACGCCGTGACGCTCACACCACGCCTCTATCTCACCGACGACGCGCTCCGATGTTGACGGGTCAACGAAGTTGTAAGTGCCCACTTGCACAGCCGATGCGCCGGCCATAATAAATTCGAGGGCATCGCGGCCGCATGTGATGCCACCTAATCCCACCACCGGTATGGAAACGGCTTTTGCCACCTGCCAGACCATGCGCACGGCGATGGGCCTAACGGCGGGGCCTGACAAGCCGCCGGTGATAGTGGAGAGGTAAGGACGGCGGTGCTCCACATCTACAGCCATAGCCAGCACCGTGTTAATCAGCGACACGCTGTCAGCGCCGGCATCTTGCACGGCGCGAGCGATGTCGGCGATGGAGGTGACGTTGGGCGATAGCTTCACCATGAGGTGGCGGCCCCATACGCGTCGCATGGCTGCTGTGACCTCAGTAGCGCCGTCGCAAGTGGTGCCGAAGGCCATGCCACCGGCTTTGACGTTGGGGCATGAAATGTTCACCTCGATGGCGTTGATGCGGTCAAGTGGTGCGAGGCGCTCAGCCGTGGCTTGGTAGTCGGCGATTGTAGCGCCCGAGACATTGACGATGATTTCAGACTTGTAGCGCGTGAGGCGAGGGTATATGTGCTCTACGAAGTAATCTACGCCCTTGTTTTGCAATCCCACGGCATTTATCATGCCCGATGGTGTCTCCACCATGCGCGGGTAGTCGTTGCCTTGCCGGGGGTTGAGCGTGGTGCCTTTGACGATGAAGCCGCCGAGGCGGTCGAGGTTGACAAAGTCAGAATATTCCTCGCCATATCCGAAAGTGCCCGAAGCTGTGAGCACGGGGTTTTGGAGCCGGAGGTTGCCGAGGTTGACGCTTAGATTTACCATGTGAGCTGATTTATATTGAACACGGGGCCTTCGGTGCAGACACACACGTTGCCCTTGACAGTTTTTTCGACACAACACAGGCAAGCGCCGATGCCGCAAGCCATCATATTCTCGAGCGACACCTCGCAAGCCACATCGTTGGCGCGCGCTATCGCCGCCACGGCTTTCATCATAGGCGCGGGTCCGCAGCAATATATCATGTCGTAAGCTCCGCAGATGGCCGGATTTTGTGTTACCAGGCCGGTGGTGCCGCAGGAGCCGTCGTCGGTGGAGATATGGCAAGGCGCGATAGCCTCAAAGTCAGCGATGCGGAGCAAGTCATTCTGTGAGCGCGCGCCGAGCAAGAACTCCACGGCGTGACCGGCCTCTTTGAGCTTACGGCCGAGGTAGAGCAGGGGAGCCACTCCCACGCCGCCACCCACGAGCAGGGCCTTGCCCGGCTTCTCGCCGTCGGCGATGGTGAAGCCGTTGCCGAGCGGGCCCACGATGCTCAGACATTCGCCTTGGCGCATCTGCAACAGGCGTGTGGTGGCTCGGCCGGCTCGGCGCACTAACAGCGAGAGTGTGCGGCCGTCATAGTCATGCACCGAGATGGGGCGTCGCAGCATCACGTCATCAACGCCGGGTACCTTGACTTGGACAAACTGCCCGGGGCGCATCTCGGCGATGACACCGCCATCAGCGGCCTCCAGGACTATGAGGCCATAGTCCGGAGTGAGGCTGACGGCAGATTTTATCGTAAAATCACTTAATCGAGGCATAATCGATGTGTTTTAGTAAGGAGTATGAGCTACGCCACTTATTTAGCGGCGATGTGAGCCTGCACCCAACGGCGAGCGTTGACAAAGGCGCTGAGCCAAACGGTGACATCATCGTTGCGGCGCGAGTGCGGATAATAAGCACATTGCCAGGGGAATATGGCGCGCTCGAGGTGAGGCATCATAGCCAAGTGGCGGCCATCGGCCGTGCAGAGGCCGGCGACAGCGCCGCGCGAGCCGTTGGGGTTGGCGGGATAATCGCGGTAAGAGTATTTTGCTATCACGTTGGGAGTCAGGCCCTGTTGCTGCATCTTGGCATTGGCTGTTATTTCAAACTTGCCCTCGCCGTGAGCCACCCACACGCCGGTCTTGACGCCTGACAGCGAGCCAAACATCACACTGTCATTGCGCGGAATGGTGAGACCGATAAACTGCGACTCAAACTTATGCGACACGTTGTGGGCCATCTTGACTGCAAATCCGGGTGCTTCAAAGACACCCAGCTCCACCATGAGCTGGCAGCCGTTGCAGATGCCGAGCGAGAGGGTGTCCTTGCGAGCATAGAAGCGGTCGAGGGCAGCGCGCGCCTTGTCGTTCCACTTAAAGCCGCCGGCCCAGCCCTTAGCCGAGCCGAGGACGTCGCTGTTAGAGAAGCCGCCGCAGAACACTATCATATTGACGTCATCGAGGGTCTCGCGGCCGCTCATCAGGTCAGTCATGTGCACGTCTTTGACTCTGAAGCCGGCGAGATAGAGCGAGTAAGCCATCTCGCGGTCGCCGTTGACGCCTTTTTCGCGTATGATGGCAGCCACCGGCGCCTTGTCTCTGTCGGGAAGGTCAGCGCCGAGGGTGTCGGCGAGCTTACCGGTGAAGGATGCGGGCAGGGCGTAGCGTATGGGCTGCTTCTTGTAGTTCTCAAAACGCTTGGCGGCGCAGTCGGCGCCGCTCTGCAGTCGGTCAAGCTCGTAAGAGGGCTTGAACCACACGTCGCGCAGATAGTCGATGCCCAGCATATATTCGTCGCCATTGTGCTCAAGCATAATCACACGCTCGTCGCACGGCTTGGCGATGGCATAGTATTTCACGCCGGCCTCGCTGAGGATGCGCTCCACGGCCTCGACGGTGGCGTCGGCCACTTGGATAACCACGGCGGGGTTCTCGGCAAAGAGTATTTTTGCTAAGTCAGCTTCACCGGCGTCCACGAAGGCATCTGTGGAGAACTGCAAGCCGCCGCGGGTGTTGGCAAAAGTCATTTCGAGCAAGGTGGTGATAAGACCGCCGGCGCTGACATCGTGCATAGCGAGGAGGCGGCGCGTGGCCACGAGCTTTTGCACGGCATCGAAGGCACGCTTAAAGCCGTCAGCCGAGCGCACCGTGGGCACATCGGAGCCTACCTTGCCGAAGCTCTGGGCGAGCGCCGAGCCTCCGAGTCGCAGGCTGTCGCCTGAGAAGTCGATATAGTAAAGGGTAGAGCGCGCGTTGTTGCGTATCACAGGCGATACGGTGCGGCGTATGTTATCCACCTGCCCGGCAGCCGAGATGATGACGGTGCCCGGGGCGAGCACCTGAGTGCCGTCGGCATACTTCTGGGTCATCGACAGCGAGTCCTTGCCGGTGGGTATGTTGATGCCCAAGTCGCAGGCAAAGTCAGAGCAAGCCTTGACGGCGCGATAGAGGGCTGCGTCTTCGCCCTCGTTGCGGCAGGGCCACATCCAGTTGGCCGACAGCGAGACGCCGCGTAGGCCGCCGTGGAGGTTTGCGCCGGCGATGTTGGTCAGCGCCTCGGCGATAGCCATCACCGAGCCGGCAGCGGCATCAGCCACAGCCACTTGTGGTGCATGGCCGATAGAGGTGGCGATGCCTTTGCGGCCGTGGTAGTCGAGGGCCACGACGCCGCAGTCGCTCAGCGGCAATTGTATCTCGCCCTGGCACTGCTGGCGTGCGATGCGGCCGGTGACCGAGCGGTCAACCTTGTTGGTGAGCCAGTCTTTGCAGGCCACTGCTTCGAGCGAGAGCACTCCGCAGACGGCGGCTTGGATATCGGCAGCTACGGCAGCGGTGTCGAGGTCGTCGTAGTGGCGCACCACGGTGTTGTCGTGCATGATGGTCTTGGGCGAGTTGCCAAACATATCAGCCATGGCGAGGTCAATTGGGCGGACGCCGTCGGCCTGCTCGAAGACGAAGCGGTCATCGCCGGTGGTCTCGCCCACGACATACATCGGGGCACGCTCGCGCTGAGCTATGCGCTCCACATAGGGAATGTCCTTGTCGGCGATCACAAATCCCATGCGCTCTTGCGACTCGTTGCCCACGATTTCTTTGGCCGACAATGTTGGGTCGCCTACGGGCAGTGCCGCGATGTCAATTTTGCCGCCGGTAGCCTCCACCAACTCGGAGAGGGCGTTGAGGTGTCCGCCGGCGCCATGGTCGTGGATAGAGACGATGGGGTTGTCCTCGCTCTCGGCGAGGGCGCGAATGACGTTGGACACACGCTTCTGCATCTCGGGGTTTGCGCGCTGCACGGCGTTAAGCTCTATGGCGTTGGCATAGGAGCCGGTATCTACCGATGATACGGCACCGCCGCCCATGCCGATGCGGTAGTTGTCGCCGCCGCTGACCACCACTTTTTGTCCGGGCTTGGGAGTGCCCTTGATTGCGTCCTTCTTGGCGGCATAGCCAACGCCGCCGGCGAGCATGATTACCTTGTCGTAGGCATAAACTCTGCCATTCTCGTCGTGCTCAAAGGTGAGGAGCGAGCCGCAAATCAGCGGCTGGCCGAATTTATTGCCGAAGTCAGAGGCGCCATTACTTGCCTTGATGAGAATCTCAGCGGGTGTCTGATAGAGCCAGACGCGCGGGTTGAGCATCATTTCGCAGCGGCGCTCGGCGGTGAGGCGTGGGTATGATGTCATATATACGGCCGTGCCGGCGAGTGGTAGAGAGGCCTTTCCGCCACCGAGGCGGTCGCGTATCTCGCCGCCGGTGCCTGTGGCTGCGCCGTTGAAGGGCTCCACGGTGGTGGGGAAGTTATGGGTCTCGGCTTTGAGCGAGATTACCGTGTCAATGGGGCGCTCTGTGAAGAAATCAGGGCGGTCAGGGTTGACGGGGTAGAATTGGCTGATGCGCGGGCCCTTGACAAAAGCCACATTATCCTTGTAGGCCGATACGAGGCCGTTAGGGTTGGTCTGCGAAGTCTTCTTGATGAGTTTGAAGAGCGAAGAAGGCTGCTCCTCGCCGTCGATGACAAAAGTGCCGTTGAAGATTTTGTGACGGCAGTGCTCGGAGTTGACCTGCGAGAAGCCAAACACCTCGCTATCGGTGAGTGGACGCCCGAGGCGCTTGCTGAGGTTGCGCAGATACTCCTCCTCGTCGGGGCTAAGGGCGAGGCCTTCAGATTTGTTGTATTCGGCGATATCGTCGATATACACTATTGGTGCGGGCTTGGCGGGCAAATCGAAGATTGATGCCGACAGGCCATTGTAAAGGCGCTGCAACATAGGGTCGTGGCTGTCAGATGCATCATCATCGATACGCACGAAGGCTTCGATACGAGAAATGCCACTGAGTCCCATATTTTGAGTAATCTCAACGGCATTAGTGCTCCAGGGTGTTATCATCTCCTTGCGGGGACCTATGAAACGGCCTTTTAAGTTACGCGAAGCCAAGTGTTTGGCACCATCGAGCAGCCACGTGAGGCGCTCAATTTCCATCGTGTCGAAGACATGGTCTGTCTCAACAGCATAGAAGGCTGATTTGCCTTTTTTAAAGAATACGACCATAAGTGTGTGGGGTATGTTGATTTTTCTGCAAAGTTACTACACATTTATTAAATATGCAAGCGGCCGTCGCCGGCAAATCCGCCCTTTACATCAAGATAAAGGGTCGGGAAGTATAGCGTGAATTACAATCCTTGCACATTATAAGCAGAGGGCGCAACCATTGTCGGCGCGCCCTCTCAGAGTATCAGTATGTATGTGATGGTTTATTGCTTGACAATCACTTTCTCCGTGCTGCCGTCGCTATATACCACGATGTTTAAGCCGCGCTGCGGATTTTCGTAGCGGCGCCCCGACAAGTCGAAGTATCCGATTACAACGCGCTCGGGGCTATCAACGCCTACCGAGCCTATTCCGGCTTCGCCCATGGTGGTGAACGATTGCTCCTCGCCGTAGGTGACGCCGGCTTGCGTAGTCACAAAAGCGCGATAGCTGTAGGTTGTGGCAGGATTTAAATCGCTCAATGTTACTAACATCACCTGACCGTTGGCAAAGATTGTATTCACGCCATTGTCGTCAGCCGTGTCAGACAACACCTTTTTAGAGGCGGTGGCGTTGTCGTTTTCCCAATATTCAATGCCCTGGTTGATGATTTCATCGCTGCCCGGGAGCACATATCCCTTGACCGTTGCAGAGTTGGCGGTCACCTCGCTTGTGGGATAAGTGTGGACTGTAGGCTCAAAGTAGCTGAAGTCGCTGGGGTCAAAGGTCTTCCAATCGCTGTAGTAATATGTGCCGTCGGCTGCTTTGTAGAATGCGCGCACGTCGTAGAATGATGTCGATTGCAGATTTTTGATATATCCCTCGAGGCGTCCGTCATAAATCGCGGCGTAAGCCTCATTTGGCTCCAATGTCGATGGAGCGTCATTCTTCTTCCATTGGAAGCCTGCAGAGATTTCGTCATCAGACATATTTGTCTCGGCTGCCACGATGGTGCTTGAGCTTGACACACTGTTGGGTTTCAAAATAGTCAGCTCAAGCTCCGGCGTCATGAAGTCGAAATTCTTGGTCTCGATGCTTCCGCCTTTTGTGCATACAGTATAGCTTGCCTCGTATGACGTATTGGGCTTCAACCCCGTAGCCAGCAACTTATGTCCTTCAATCTTGTCACCATTGAAAGTAATATACTCGCTGTCAAATACCGCATCGTCCAGTTTATACGACCCCTCTGCTGAGATGATGGTAGCAGAGTAAGTATTATCTACATTCACTCCGAGGCCACATGTAGTCAATTTTTCTTCTTTGAAAAAAATTGACTCTCCATTATGATATTTTGTATAGCGTTGAAAAGTGAATTCTTCGTTTGCTTTCAAGTTATTAAAGGTTAACGTTTCACCACTATTTGCTTGATAATAATTACCATTATAGTAGATGCCACCTTCATAAGCTTCAATACTTTCATAGCCTTCGGGTGCAGGCTCATAATCAAGAGCCTCAATTACGAAATCAATCGATTCCTGATGTGTATCAACAGTGGAATAATCATACAAACGACCACCAACGAGTACCAACGTACCATCGTCCGAACTCCAACCATCTTTCAATTGAGAATATGGCTGCGGGAATGCTTTAATTTTTGCATTATTACATATATGAAACGCTTGGTAACCAATAGAGGATACAGAATTAGGCACAACCACCGAGGTTAAGCCGGTGCAGTCGTAGAAGGCTTTTTCGCCAATAGTGGTGACGGAGTTTGGGATTGTAAGCGAGGTTAAGCCGGTGCAGTCGTAGAAGGCTTTTTCGCCAATAGTGGTGACGGAG
>SAMEA3663036__coassemble_446_pt1 | contig 19543 bp, 17 predicted proteins | sample SAMEA3663036__metabat2_low_PE_026 | metagenome-assembled genome bin SAMEA3663036 (sample SAMEA3663036) | pig gut metagenome | biome: pig gut; feature: pig-associated habitat; material: faeces | place: France | collected 2012 | reverse complement strand
GCTTAAGCTCGGAGAAATTAGCCATAGAGCCGAGCGAAGCGCCTTCGGCCTCCACGGTGGCATTGTTGATGATGAGAGTAGCGTCGCTGGAGCCGGCATTGCGGATACCGCTGTAGCTACCCAGGGCGATGACATCGACATCAGAGATGGTCAGCGAGTTGATAAACTTGATGGCTTCTTGAGAATCGATATTGAGTGTGCCGCCGCCGGTGATGTTTTCGGCTGAGATGTAAAGGCCTATCGAAGCCTCGATGACGTTGTTGCCCACCACGTTGATAGTCACCTCGGGAGCGTCAATCAAGAGGCCGTGCTCAGAGTCCTCGACATCCACTTTGAGGTAGGTGTTGTCAAGTGTGAGTGTATTGGTGTCGTGGTCATAGCTGATAGTGCCGTCGCCGGTGATATTGCTGCTGTTTTCGGCAGTGACTTGCTGTCCGGCCACAAAGATAGGATAAGCACGCTGCTGCACGGAGCGGAACTGCATCTGAGTGCAGGCCACGCCGTCAGTGTTATAAGCCTGGTGTATGTTACCATAGATCACTGAAGGGCCGTAAGTAGCGCCCTCGGGCGATACAATATTCACATTGACGAGTAGCGGCTCTACGTCTATCCAAGCAGCTTCAGTGCTGGTGATATCCACGTCAGAGGCCGAGAGCTTGCATTTGGCTGCATCATTCACGCCCACGATGCCGAAGGGGGCGTTGACGCTGAGCTCGGTGTTATAGATATACAGATAGTCAGATGTGGCAACGCCATAGTCTGATGAGGTGTTGTTGACGGTGAGTTTGTGCCAACGGCCGTTGATTTGAGCTTCACCCTCAAAATATAGCATGCCGTTGATGGTCACGTCGCCATTAAGAGTAATGTTGAGACGGTCGTAATCATCAGTGCCATAATAAGCGAGGGTCGGCAGCTCGGTAGCGCGCAGGATGAGGGTGGCCATACTGTGGTCGTATGAGACGGTGCCATCGCCGAGCACATCGCCATAGTTGTGGTCATTGACTTTCACATCGCCCACATATAAGGGATAGTGGCGCCATGTGTTGACTACCAACTCCGTGACAACCTCGTCGCCGGCGAAGAAGTCAAGGGCGCTGTGGCTGTCAGCACGCTGCTCGACACCTTCGGGTGACTCGATGCTGCAGCCATTAAAGGTGACACGCGGGCCATAGATGGCGTGTTGATTACCCACGAACACCATTGATTTGATGGCATCTTCTGTCATATCGAAGACTAAATCCTTATTCCAGCCGCCATTGATGCCGGCGTAATCACCGTAGGCGGCAATGGGCACCTCGGTGCGCAGGGATTTTGTAAGTTCAATACCGCAGCTGCCGGAAACGTCAGCGTTGCCCAGGGCTATGATATAAGCATCGGAGTAGCCATCTTGCGCCACTGAACAGATATCCACGTCCTGCGACAGCGACATACCTACATTGCCTCTGAAATAACAATCGCCGGTGACATAGATGGTGAGATCAGGTTTGCAATCAGCGGTAACGTTAAGGGCTATGCCGTCGCTTGCTATGATGTAAGCATCGGTGAGTCGCAGCACATTGCTAATAGACTCATATTTGACGGTGCCATCACCGAGCACATCGTTGCAGTTTTCCGATGTAATATCAACGCCGGCCACAGTGATGCCGTAGTTATCAACTGCGGCGGCAGTGAGCGCTGCAGTGACAGCCATTGATAGTAGTAATAGTTTTCGTTTCATATTGTTTCAGCTGATTAAGTTGTTAATATCCGCTGCAAAAGTACACACAAAAAGTCACCAGATGGTATCAATCCAGTGACTTTGACTATCAATCGAGTGACTTTTTCAGAAAAAAACAGCTAAAATCAGCTGTGGGGGAGCACTTTCACGCCCAAAGCGGCGTATGCTCGGTCGGCCTTAGCGCGAGCGGCCTCTACGGTGGTATCGGTGGCCAAAATCACGGCCATGCGGCGATGGCCTTTGATTTCCGGCTTTCCGAAGATGCGCATCTGCACACCCTCCTCGCGGAGCACATCCTCGAGGTTGTCAAAGATGAGGCGGTCAGTGTCGCCCTCCACGACCACGGCACGCGAGGCCGAAGGGCCGAAGAAGCGTATATGAGGCACAGGCAGGCCCAAAAGGGCGCGAGCATGGAGAGCAAATTCGCTCATATCCTGCGATATCATGGTGACCATGCCGGTGTCATGGGGGCGCGGCGACACTTCGCTGAATATCACCTCGTTGCCCTTGACAAAGAGCTCCACGCCGAAGATTCCGTAGCCGCCCAGAGCATCGGTGACGCGGCGGGCAATGTCCTGCGCCTTGGCGATGGCATCAGCAGCCATTGGCTGCGGCTGCCACGAGTATCGGTAGTCGCCATTCTCCTGAATGTGGCCTATAGGCTCGCAGAAGGTGGTACCCGACGAAGAGCGCACGGTGAGCAGCGTGATTTCGTAGTCAAACTTCACGAAGCCCTCCACGATGACGCGGCCGGCACCGGCGCGGCCGCCCTCCTGGGCCTCTCGCCATGCGGCATCAATGTCGGCGGCTGACTTGATGGTTGACTGACCATGACCCGATGAGCTCATCACCGGCTTAACGACGCAGGGAATGCCCACGGCGTCAACGGCGGCGCAAAACTCCTCATAGGTAGAGGCAAAACGGTAAGGCGAAGTGGGGAGGCCCAACTCCTCGGCGGCGAGGCGTCGTATGCCCTCGCGATTCATGGTGAGGAAAGCGGCGCGGGCGGTGGGCGTCACATTATATCCCTCGCGCTCCAGCTCCACGAGCGTGGGCGTGGCGATGGCCTCAATCTCGGGAATGATATGGTCAGGACGCTCCAGCTCGACCACACGGCGCAGCTCGGCGCCATCGAGCATATTGAACACATGGCAGCGATGCGCCACTTGCATGGCCGGCGCGCCGGCATACTTGTCACAGGCAATAACCTCTACGCCGTAGCGCTGAAGCTCGATAGCCACTTCCTTTCCTAATTCGCCACTGCCAAGCAACAGGGCCTTGCAGCTGACAGGTGTCATCACCGTTCCGATTTTTGTCATAGTGTGTCAGTATAATTTATGGGGTATATCCCGATTAGATAGTGCAAAGGTAGTGATAATTTTTGATAATACAGCATATTGAGAGCCACTAAGGGTGAGAATAATGGGCTGCGGCGGCAGCTCAGTTGGCACGGTGTTTGTTATAATAGAGACAGACACACTATGAATAACAACAACACTCAAACAAGAATTAGTAATTATGAACTTCAACAACTTCACCATTAAATCACAAGAGGCAATACAAAAAGCCGTGGAGGTGACACGCAGCGCGGGCGCACAAGCCATCGAGCCAATAGCCTTGCTCAAAGGCGTGGTCGATGAGGGCGAGTCGCTTGTGAAGTTCATCTTCCAGAAGATTGGTGCCAACCCGGCACTGATAGCCTCACAAATCGAACGCGAAATCGCCGCTCTGCCCAAAGTGTCGGGCGGCGAGCCTTACCTGAGCCATAGCGCTAACGATGTGCTGCAGCGCGCCCTTGACGAGACCAAAGCCATGGGCGATGAGTATGTGACACTGGAGGCGCTGCTGCTCGCAATATTTGCCGTGGAGTCTCCGGCAGCCACAATACTCAAGGATGCCGGCCTCACCGTCAAGGATATGAAAGCCGCCATCAGCGAGCTGCGCAAGGGGCGCAAAGCCACCGACCAAAGCGCCGAGGAGAGCTACAACGCCCTGTCGAAATACGCCATCAACCTCAACGAGCGTGCACGCGCCGGCAAGCTGGACCCGGTGATAGGGCGTGACGAAGAGATACGCCGTGTGCTGCAGATATTGAGCCGCCGCACCAAAAACAACCCTATGCTCATCGGCGAGCCGGGCACGGGCAAGACCGCCATCGCCGAAGGCCTGGCGCAGCGCATCGTGCGCGGCGACGTGCCCGAGAACCTGCGCACCAAGCAAATCTACTCGCTCGACATGGGCGCGCTGGTGGCCGGCGCAAAGTATAAAGGCGAGTTTGAGGAGCGTCTGAAGGCCATCGTCAATGAGGTCACCGGCTCTGACGGCGAGATAATACTCTTCATCGATGAGATACACACCCTCGTGGGCGCCGGCAAGGGCGAGGGCGCCATGGACGCGGCCAACATACTCAAGCCGGCACTGGCGCGCGGCGAGCTGCGCAGCATAGGCGCCACCACCCTCGATGAGTATCAGAAATACTTTGAGAAGGACAAGGCACTGGAGCGTCGTTTCCAGAAAGTGATGGTTGACGAGCCTGACGAGATGAGCGCCATCGCCATACTCCGTGGTCTGAAGGAACGCTACGAGAACCACCACAAGGTGCGTATCCGCGATGAGGCTATCGTGGCTGCCGTAAGGCTCTCCGAGAGATATATCACTGACCGTTTTCTGCCTGATAAGGCCATTGACCTTATTGACGAGGCCGCCTCTAAACTCAAGCTCGAGATCGACTCTGTGCCCCAGGCTCTCGATGACATCACCCGCCTGATAGCCCAAAAAGAGATAGAGCGCGAAGCCATGAAGCGCGAAGGCCTCGCCGACAAGGTGGCCGAAGTGGAAAAGGAGATAGCCTCGCTGCGCGAAGACGAGAAGGCATTCTCTGCCAAGTGGCGCGCCGAAAAGGAGCTTATCAGCCGCATACAGCAAAACAAGATTGACATAGAGCAGCTCAATTTCGAAGCCGAACGCGCCGAGCGCGATGGCGACTACGCCAAAGTGGCCGAGATACGCTACTCCAAGATACAGCAGAAGGAGAGCGAAAACAAAGAGATACAGCAGCAACTGCGTCAGATGCAAGGCGAGAAAGCCCTCGTCAAGGAGGAAGTCGATGCTGACGACATCGCCGATGTGGTGTCGCACTGGACCGGCATCCCCGTCAAGAAGATGGTGCAGAGCGAGAAGGACAAGCTGCTGCACCTCGAGGACGAGCTCCACGCCCGCGTGGTTGGCCAAGACGAAGCCATCAGCGCCATCGCCGATGCCGTGCGGCGCTCGCGCGCAGGCCTCAACGACCCCAAGCGCCCCATTGGCTCATTTATCTTCTTAGGCACCACCGGTGTGGGCAAGACCGAGTTGGCAAAGGCCCTGGCCGAGTACCTCTTCGACGACGAGAATATGATGACGCGTATCGATATGAGCGAGTATCAGGAGAAGCACACCGTGTCGCGCTTGGTAGGCGCGCCTCCGGGATATGTAGGTTATGAGGAAGGCGGCCAGCTGACTGAGGCCGTGCGCCGCAAGCCTTACTCGGTGGTGCTCTTTGACGAGATTGAGAAGGCACACCCCGACGTGTTCAACATCTTGCTGCAAGTGCTCGATGACGGGCGCCTCACCGACAACAAGGGTCGCAACGTCAACTTCAAGAACACCATCATCATCATGACATCTAATATGGGTTCATCGCTCATACGCGACAACTTCGCCAAAATCACCGATGCCAACCGCGACGCCATCATCGACAAGACCAAGCAGCAGGTGCTGGAGATGCTCAAGCAGACTATACGGCCCGAATTTCTCAACCGTATCGATGAGACCATCATGTTCACGCCGCTTGACCGCAAGGAGATAGAGCAAATCGTGGAGCTGCAGATTGCCGGCGTCAAGAAGATGCTGCGCCAAAGCGGCGACATCGACTTGCAAGTGACGCCTGCCGCCATCGCCGCCATCGCCGACGAGGGCTATGACCCCGAGTTTGGCGCCCGCCCCGTCAAGCGTGTGATACATCGTCTGCTGCTCAACAGACTGTCAAAAGACATTCTGGCGCAGAAGGTTGACCGCTCGCGCCCGATAGTGGTAGATGCCGACACCGATGGCAATATCACCTTTGCCAATTAAGCTGCAAAGCAGACAGCTGACAATACTCAGGCCGATACGCCTCTCGTATGAGGTGATATCGGCCTGATTTTTTATGTTGTGCAATCAGTGGGTTAGCATTTTTTAACACGTTAAAAAGCGAGTTACCACGCTGATTTATTACCTTTGCCGATAATAATAGACTTACTGATTTTTCGTCTTAATATCCAATTAGTATCCTCCATTCAGCGAAATATTATATTAACCTTAATACATTAACACAAACTAACAATTATGAAGCGTATTTTGCTTATAGTCATCGCCGCCATGATGGTACCCCTCTTGGCAATGGCGAAAAAAGATGATGTCATCAGCTACCAAGTAGAAGGCGCCGGCACCGGAGCACAAGGCACCTACCTGGTAAAGACCACCGTGGTGACCAAAAACAAGAACATCTCTGACGAGCTGATAGGCCGCAGCGCCGTGCACGGCGTGCTGTTCAAGGGCTTCTCCAACGCCGACACGCGCCAGCACCAGAAGCCCCTTGCCGGCTCACCGACAGTAGAGCAGGAGCATATTGACTTCTTCTCGGCATTCTTTGCCGATGGCGGCGACTACATCAACTATGTGCAAGTAATCAGCAACAGCCGCACCGTGGTGAAGGCCGGCAAGGAATACAAAGTCAGCGCCACCGTCACCGTCAGCAAAGACCAGCTGCGCAAAGATTTAGAGAACAACGGTATCATCAAAGGACTTAACTCAGGATTCTAATGAACAGACTATTATGCCTCATGGCAGCGCTGCTGCTCAGTTGCAGCGCCGCCATCTTCGCCCAAGAGAGCGATTTTGACTATGTATATCTCAACAACGGCTCCGTAATCAAGGGCTTTATTGAGAATGAAGTGGAGAATGTGTCGGTGACCATACGCAGCGTCAACGGCGAGATATATACCTACAAGGCCGTGGAGGTGCGCAAAGTAGCTCACGGCAAAGACCCCAAAGTGCCCGCCGTAAGCAAGAAGGCCGACAGCTACAGCGACTACACCACCTACACCCGCGGCTTCTGGTTTGCCGTGGAGCTGCAAGGCGGATATTCGGCACGCCTGGTCAACAAGAACATCGGTATGGCCGAGCTTGACGTGGTGGGCGGCTACCGCTTCAACGACTACCTCAAGTTGGGCATCGGCATCGGCGCTCGCTACTACATCAGCAGCAAAGAGGTGCGCGACAAAGACGTGCAGTGGGGCTTCCCCATCTATGCCAACGTGCGCGGCAACTTTATGCCCTCGCAATACCGCACCGTGGTGCCTTACTATTCATTTGACCTGGGCGGTAGCATCCGCGACGGCGTGATGGTGCGCCCCACCATAGGTATACGCATCGGCGAGCCGCGTCAGGCCTTCCTCGTGGGCCTCTCTTACTTAGGCCAGTCCATGAAGGCTTACGATCATGGCAAACCTGACAAGGACGGCAAGGACGTCAAGCCCACCAAGACTGACAAGTTCCTGTCATTTGTCACCCTCAAGATAGGCTACGAATTCTAATCCTCACATAACCAATCTACCAACAACCACTCATGAAGACAATCAATGCAATCATACTATCGGCAGCCGTAGCGCTGACGATGGGAGGCTGCCGCTCCAACACCAACATCAATAGCGAGAGCGCATACGCATCTTTTGAGACCGTGGCTCTGAGCACTGACCTCGACGGCTCTATCACCGTGCGTGCATGGGGCAAAGGCAAAAACAAACCTCAAGCACTGGAGCAGGCTCGTCGCAACGCTCTCCACGATGTCATCTTCAAGGGCATCACACAAGGCGAAGGCGGCCTGACCACACGCCCCCTCATCTACGAAGTCAATGCCCAGGAGAAGTATGAATACTACTTTAACCGATTCTTTGCCGAAGGCGGCGAGTATGTCAACTATGCCACCTTCGAAGACGAGAACCGCCGCGCGCGCTTTAAAGCTAAAGGCAAAGGGCAAGAAAACTGGTCAACGGTGATACACGTACACCGCAACGAACTCAAGCAACGACTCATCGAAGATGGTATCATTAAGCCGTAATATCCTCACGTTATGAAAAAAATATTTGCTCTATTATCATTGCTGCTGATGCTGCCGATGACGGCCTCAGCGCAAGCCAAGAAACCCACACTGATGATATTCCCGGCTGACGTGTGGATGACCGAACATAACTATATGGACGAAGTCGATGTGCAAGGCCGCAAGAAACGCGTGCCCCGCTACGAAGACGCCTTCCAGACTGACCGCGACATCAACAACGTCATCGCCAAAGTGGGCGAGCTGATGACCGAGCGCGGCATGAACCTGGAGTCTCTGCAAGAGATGACCCGCGGCATCGACGAGAACGCCGCCGTAGATGAGTTTGTAGAGTCTTCGTCATCAGGCGCTTCGCTCGCCGAGTCGGCCTACGACCGCATCATGAACACCGCCAAAGCCGATATCCGCATATACATCGACTGGAAGGTCAACGTCACCGGCCCGCGCCGCTCCGTGACTTACACCCTCACCGGCCGCGATGCCTACACCGGCAAGCAGATAGCCAACGCCAGCGGCACCGGTCAGCCCTCTATCTCGGCAGAGACGGCAGTGCTGCTCGAAGAGGCCGTGCTCGAGAATATGGACCAATTTACCTCACAGCTGCAAGCTCACTTTGACGACCTGCTCACCAACGGCCGCGAGATAGCCGTGCAGGTGCGCCTCTTTGACAACGGCTCAGGGCTGTCGTTTGAGGAAGAATATGATGGCGAGGAGCTCTCCGAAATCATCGACAACTGGATGAACGAGAACACCGTCAACCACCGCTATTCGCTCAAGAGCTCATCGGCCACGCGCCTGGAGTTCAACCAAGTGCGCATACCGCTCTACGATGAGCGCGGCCGCGCTATGGACGCCAAGCGCTTTATGTCACAGCTGCGTAAGTTCCTCAAGGCTGCGCCTTACAACATCATCTCCAAGGACAACACGCGAGGCCTGGGTCTCGGCATCATTGTGCTCGGCGAGAAATAACCCACCACATCCACACCTCACAACTCAAATTTACAGTTATGAAACTACATCATATCGTAACGATAGCGCTGGCAGCTTTCACCCTCGATGCCGTAGCCGAATGTGACCTGCCACTGACGGCAGTGCCCGTGTATGAAGGCGAAGACGTGCCTGAGCGCGTCAGCGACCAATTGGCCACTCGCCTGACGGCAGCTGCCGCCTCGCAAGGCGTGGTAGGCAGCGACAACAGCCGCTTCTTCATCACCGCCAAGTTTAACCACTCCTTCAAGGATATCCTCGCCGGCCCGCCACAGACCACCGCCATCAAGTCAACGCTCACCATCTACATGGGCGACATCCTCGACCAAAAGGTGTATGCCACTCAGAGCTTTGACGTCAAAGGCGTGGGCACCAGCGACGAGCGCGCATATATCAATGCGTTGCAGTCGCTCAACGGCCGCAACAAGGCCTTTGTCAGCTTTATCGAGCGCGGCCGCACCAAAATTATCGAATACTACAACGCCAACTATCCCTCTATCCTCGCAAAAGCCAAAAACGCTATGGCGCTGCAAAACTTTGACGAGGCGCTGTACTACTCCACCTCTATCCCCGAGTGCACCGACGGATACAATGAGGCTGTGGCCCTGACCAATGTCATATACCAGAAATATATTGACTTTGAAGGCCTGCAGCTCTTGGCTAAAGCACGCGCTGCGTGGGGCACTAACCCCGACGAATATGGCGCAAGCGAGGCTTACTCTTATCTGACGCAAATCAACCCGCAAGCCTCATGCTACAAAGAGGCTATGGCCTTTGGCGACAAAATTGCAAAAGTGGTCAAAGCCAACTGGGACTTTGAGAACGTGACCAAATACAAAGACAGCATCGACCTGCAGAAAGCCACCATCAAGGCCGCACGCGATGTGGGTGTGGCTTACGGCAACCACCAGCAGCCCATCACCTACAATATGGGCTGGCTCTGGTAATCGCAGTGGCCTACCACAATCCACCACTTACAGCAAAGCCGCTGTCGCCGCAGTCAGCGGCTTTGCTGCTAATAACATTCAGAAATCCGGAGTAGAGTGAGGGGGGGGCAACATCAAGTATTATCACAATTCAAGCGCTCTGGCGTCTGCATACATTGTAAGGAGGCGTGTGTGAATTCAATCACACACCTATGATTTTCAGCGTCCCACCTCCGCTGAACATATAGAGACCTACTTAAGAATATACATATATAAATACACTTACATAAACTAATCCTATCATTCTTCACAAATGAAATCAACAGTCATCACACGCTTTGCAGCCCTGCTGCTGACAGCTGCCGTGGCCGCTCCGTGCTACGCCGGGGCTACACTCGACTCAGTGCCCAACTATCGCCGTAGCTCACTGTACACCTTCCTTGTGCGCTCTGACGCTCAAGATGCCAAGCTCGACAAGGAAGTCACCTCAAGCAACATCCTCACGAGCGCCATACAGTCAATGCAGACAGAGAGAGCCGACACCACCGAGACCGCCGGCATGACAAAGTCGCAGATAGCGCAGCGCGAGTTTATGCTCGTGGAGATACCGCCGCAATTCAATGACCACAACCTGAGCGAGCGCGTACTCAACTTTGACAAATACAAAGTGACACAGGAAGAAATCGATGCCGCTGCTGCCGCCGGCAACAAGGGCAAGAAATCATCAGGCAACCTCCTGAGCATGATGGCAGGCACCTCCTCCCCGGCTACTAACACCGACGACCTGGACTATCGCCTGCCGGCCGTACTCCTCAAATTCTTTGCCGAGCAAGGCACAGCGCCACAGCTTGTAGCAAAATGGTTTGGCTACAACGGCTCTTGCTACGACGATGAGCTGACACTCATCAAAGAGCGCGGCCTGCAAGACGCCACCGAGGCCGCCAAGAGCGCCGCTGCCGGCACGCGCCGCAGCGATGCACGCCTGATGGATGCCGGCCAAGAGCTTATTGACAACACCTTTGTGCTCGCCGTAAACCTGCGCTACCGCAGCAACGCCGCTATCGTGGAGGAGGCGCAGCAGGTGGCCAACGCCGTGGGCGGAGCTTTTGGCTCATGGGGTACGCTCGCCGCACAAGTCGGCGGCCTCGCCGCCAATGCCGCTGCCGGCAAAGGCTTCAGCGTGCAGGCCTACACATATCTCTACAAGCTCGAGTGGGACAAGGAGAAACTCGACCTTTTCTATGCCCAATACTGGGACAAACCCCTGGAGCAGCTCATCAACGATGGCTTCTGCACCCTCAAATTCATCGGCAAGGACAACGCCACGGCGCGCGTGGTGGCCAGCGCCTTCTCCACACGCCCCCAGGCCGAGATGATTAAGGACGCCGTAGAAAATGCCATTGACAAGGCCATCGTAAAGCTTCAAGTCAAGCACGAAGTGTTCCGCACCAAGACTCCCCTCTATCAGGTGTCAGACGACGGCAAGTATGTCTATGCGCAAATCGGCGCCAAGGAAGGCGTGGCTAAAGGCGATGAATATGAAGTGCTCGAAGCCAACGAAGACGAAAACGGCGTCACCACTTACAAGGTGGTGGGCAAAGTCAAAGCCGTGGGCGATGCCATCTGGAACAATATCGCCGGCGCCGCCGAAGACGCCAAGCAGCTCGCAGCCGACGGCGACAAGAAAGCCGAGGCTCAATTGTCAGCCATCAACCTGCGCGCCTCTAAATTTGAAGTAAAGAAAGGCAAAGACCTCTACCCGGGCCTGCTGCTACGCCTGAGCAAGAAGAAATAAGCCGGCTCTGCACTCGCTATATATAGAGCTTTAACAACACTATCGCCGACAGCACTGATGAGGCACTCTCGCCCCGAAGCGCTGTCGGCGATATTATTGTGTATATGATTGCTGACGAGGCTCAATCCTGAGCCAAAAGGCCGACGGCTTGGCGCCATGTGATGCCCTGCATATCTCTGTCGCTGAGCACCATCTGCTCCCTGGCGATGCCCCAGTCGATGCCCAAATCCGGGTCATCGAGGAGTATGCTCAGCTCAGCCTGCGGTGCATAGATATTATCAACCTTATACTGAAAGCGAGCATATTCGCTGAGCACCCTGAAGCCGTGGGCAAAACCGCGCGGTATAAACAGCTGCGTGCCCTCATCGGCATCGAGAATTACCGAGATATGGCGGCCAAAGGTGTCAGAGCCGCGGCGCATATCCACCGCCACATCCATCACCCTGCCCTCGCTGACACGCACTAACTTGGCCTGGGCATAAGGCTCACGCTGCAAGTGCATGCCGCGCACCACATTGCGTGCCGACATTGACTCATTGTCTTGCACAAAAGTCACATCGCTGATATGGGCGCCGAAGAGGTCGGCACGAAACGTCTCGCTGAAATAGCCGCGGCGGTCGCCATGCCTCTGCAGATGTATTATCCACACGCCCTCGATAGCTGTTTTTTCAAATTGCATAGCTTAGATTTTGTATTTTGCTACAAAATTAGTAATTTTGCCCCTACCTATGAAAATATTATAAATGTTTTTGCTAATTCAAACTATTTTAAGATGAAAGTCATCGTATTTGACCCCCATCCGGCGCGTGAAGATTTGCTACCTATGACCTATACACGCCCGGTAGGCGATTTGCGTCTCGGCCTTATGACCATCGCCGAGCGCTGGCAGATGTATCTCCCCGGCGAATATTTCTGGCTCACCGAGGCCTATCTCACCGAGCTGTTTCCGGCACCTGACAGCCCTGATGACGACACGCTCTATGTGGCCGGCAACGTCATCGCCGACGCCTCACTCGCCGCAGCCGTGGCAGCACTAAAGAGTGGCGAGACACTGACCGTGGGCGGCACCACCGTGGCTTACCGCGGCACGGAGCGCCGTCGTGTCGATTATACGGGTGCGGCGCCAATCTTCATCAATCAGCTCTACGACATCTTTATGAGCAACGACGCCGTCATCAAGGCCGATTATGCCGCCGTAACAGCCGGCCGCACCGGCGCGCCCGTAAGCTCTACATGCACCATCATAGGCGACCCCTCCATGCTATTCCTCGAAGAAGGCGTGCAAGCCGAATGTGCGGTGTTCAACGTCAGCCACGGCCCCATCTACCTGGGGCGCGACACCGAGGTGATGGAGGGCGCCGTGCTGCGTGGCCCTATCGCCACGGCCGAGCACTGCGCCTTCAAGCTCGGCGCTAAAGTGTATGGGGCCACCACCCTGGGCCCGCACTGCAAGATGGGCGGCGAAATCAGCAACGTAGTGGTGCAAGGCTACACCAACAAGGCCCACGACGGCTTCTTAGGCAATGCCGTGATAGGCCAGTGGTGCAACCTCGGCGCCGGCTGCACCGCCTCAAACCTCAAAAACAACTATGCCGAGATACGCCTGTGGAACTATCGCACCAATCGCTTCCGCCGCACCGGGCTGCAATTCTGCGGCCTCATCATGGGCGACCACAGCAAAGCCGGCATCAACACCGCCTTCAACACCGCCACCGTGGTGGGCGTGGGCTGCAACATCGTCAGCGCCGGCATGCCGCGCGTATTTATACCCTCGTTTAGCAAAGGTGGCTCGGCCGGATTTGATGATGTGTCAATGCTCGAATTCTTTGACACCGCGCGCCGCGTGATGGCTCGCCGCAGCATGGTGCTCACGCCTGCCGCCGAGCGCATGTTCAACACCATACGCGACACTGCCGAGGCATACCGTTAGCCCCGGCGCACCATCGCCACAAAGACACAGCTACCATACAGGCCGGACACTCCGCAACAGAGCGCCCGGCCTGCTCTCTTTCACGCCGCCACACTGCCCGCCACCGCCTCACTCGCGCAAAAAGTGCTAAAAAATTGGCATATACCAAAAATCTGTGTAACTTTGCGTATCAATACCTCAAAACGTATCATCTTAAACAACACCAACCTACAATGTCAAACAAACGAACACTCAAGAAGAATGTGCGCCGCGTGTGTGGCGCTCTCGCAGCTGAAATACTCTTAGCTCGCCATATCGCCGCAGGCATCGACACCGAGGCCGTGACTAAAATCATAACCGATATCGCTGACCTGCAGTGCACCACCCTGGCCAACGCCACATTCAGCTTTGACAAGCAGGCACGCGACTTTGACACTCGCGCTGCATATCACAAGGCACGCACCGCCTACCACAAGAAAGCCTACACGCAGCTGTGGCACGACTTCACCGAAGGCGTCAACACCATCGTCAAGGCTATGAATGCCGCCGTGCCTGCCGAGGCTCGCAAGCAGGCCATGGAGCTGTAATCTCACAATACACGCTGACTATACTATAGCGTCATAACCCCACCCGCACCAACGGTCGGCGAGGCCTCTACAGGCGGTCTCGACGGCCGTTGAGCGATAGTGGATAGCCCCACTCCCCACCTCACTTATCTCACTTACACAATGATTGACAGCATAATACTCATCGGCGGATTAGCGCTGATACTCATCGGCGCCAACATACTCACCGATGGGGCCGCCGCCGTGGCCAAGCGCCTCCACATACCCACCATAGTGATAGGCCTGACGATAGTGGCTTTCGGCACCTCGGCGCCCGAACTCACCGTGAGCATCTCATCTGCCATCAACGGCACCGCCGATATCGCTGTGGGCAATGTGGTAGGCAGCAATATCTTCAACACCCTGATGATTGTGGGCTGCACGGCAATGGTCACTCCCATCATCATCACGCGCAACACCCTGCGCAAAGAGATACCGCTGTGTGTGCTGTCGTCATTAGCGCTGCTTGTATGCGCCAACGATGTGCTGCTCGATGGCGGCGCCGCCAATATCATCAGCGCCACCGACGGCCTGCTCCTGCTGGGCTTCTTTGCCATCTTCCTGGGATACACCTTTGCCATCGCCGGCGGCGGCAACGGCAGCGACGACGCCCCGGAGATCAAGCCTATGGCGTGGTGGCGCGCAGTGGTGTATATCATCGGCGGCCTCGCCGCCCTGATTTTCGGCGGCAGCCTCTTTGTAGATGGCGCCACGGGCATTGCTCGCGCCCTCGGCGTAAGCGAATCGGTGATAGGCCTGACGCTCGTGGCCGGTGGCACCTCGCTGCCTGAGCTCGCCACATCAATAGTGGCAGCCCTCAAGAAAAACCCCGAAATAGCCATCGGCAATGCCATCGGCAGCAACCTCTTCAACATATTCCTGGTGCTGGGGTGCAGCGCCACGATAACGCCGCTGCGCATCAATGGCATCACCAACTTTGACCTGCTCACCCTCGTGGGCTCTGGCGTGCTGCTGTGGATAGTGGGTCTCTTCTTTGCCAAACGCACTATCACACGCATCGAAGGCGCCATTATGGTGCTCTGCTACATTGCTTACACCACTATTCTTATACAATTACAATCCTGACACTACACCGCCGTTATGACAACTCACGCCCCTACCCTCACCGTGACGGCACTGCCGCTGGACATCATCTATGCCGACCGCGACGCCAACCTTGTGGCTGCCGAGGCAGCTATCGCCCAGCTGCCGCCCACTGATGTGCTGGTATTACCCGAGCTGTTCACCACCTCTTTTGTCAAAGATGCCGAGCTGCTGCGCGAGTTGTCAGAGCCTGACGATGGCGGCCGCACCATAGCGTGGGCGCGCCGCATCGCCGCCGAGCGCCGTATGGCCGTGTGCGGCTCGTTTGCCGCCTGCGACAGCGAGGGCAAGCTCCGCAACAGAGGCTTTATCGTGCTGCCCTCGGGCGAGGTGACGTATGCCGACAAGCGCCACCTCTTCTGCCTCAGCGATGAGAGCCGTAACTGCGCCGCCGGCACCACAGCGCCGCCGGTGGTGACCATCAATGGCTGGAGCGTGGCCATGATAATATGCTATGACCTGCGCTTCCCCGCATGGTGTCGCAACCGAGACTTAAGCTATGACGTAATGCTCGTGCCTGCCAACTGGCCTCAGGTTCGCTCCTATGCCTGGCACCACCTGCTCGTAGCTCGCGCTATCGAAAACCAGGCGTACTGGGTGGGCTGCGACCGCTCGGGCCTCGATGACTATGGCTGCTATGACGGCATGTCGCAAATCTACGATGCCATGGGCAAGCCCATAGGCTGCATCGGCGCCGCCGGCACTGTCACAGCCACACTCTCTCACAGCGACCTCGAGCGCAATCGCCGCAAAATGCCGGCATACAACGATGCCGACAACTTCACCATAAATTTTTGATTAGCTCTCGCGCAGTAAGCCTTGCCGCCGCAACAGCTCTAATAGCTGCGGCAAGATGGCCACAGTGTCATCGTTGACGATTGACGACACATTGCCGCCGGCGGCTGACTCTTCGGCTGACTGCGCACGGATGCGCGCCATCACCTCATCGGCAGTCAGCGCGCTGCGCTTGACCACACGCCGCACTCTCACATCAATGGGGGCGGTGACTTGCCACACCGCGTCGGCCAAGGCATCAAAGCCGCTGGCATATAAAATTGCCGTCTCAAAGAAGAGCGGCGCGGCGCAGGTATCTACCGCACGCTGCTCTATGACACGGCGCACGGCCGCGTGGACTATAGCGTTGAGGCGAGCCAACTTATCGGCATCGGAAAATACTATCCGGGAAATGCGGCGGCGATTTACCACGCCGTCAACCACCGCGCGCTCATCAATTTCGGTGCATAGACGGGCGTGAATGGCAGGGTCAGTATCCATGATGCCTCTCGCCACAGTGTCGCAATCCACCACCTCATAGCCAATGGCGCGCAGCACAGCGCTCACCACTGACTTGCCTGAGCCTATGCCTCCGGTGATGGCTATCACGCGGCGACGCGCGCCGTGGCGCTGCAGCGGGCTGTCAGCTGTCAGTGTCATGGCTACAATCGCTCTATGATATACTCGGCACTGTCAGCCGACAGATGTACATTTTGCAGATTGTCAGGCACATCTACCAAGCGCAGCTTGATATTGTGTGAGCCGCTGCTCTGATTGAGCCGGCCATAGTCAGCCACCACCCTAAACTGCGGCGCGCTATGCTTATACACACTCATCGGCACCATATAGTGCACATCAATCTGCGCCGGGAATGTGATGAGCTTGCAATTGGCCGGCACATGTATAGGCTCAATGACCACGCGGCGGGTCTTGAGTATCAGGCGCTCCACGCCAAAGGTGACATCTACGCTGTCAGGAATGACGCGCGCCTTATCCGGCGCGATGAGCCTCACGCGCATCGTCACGTCTTCGTTGACATCGGTGAGCCTTATCGGCTCGGTGAGGATGTGGTCTATGCTCGCCGGCATTCTGTTGAGCGAATACACCTGCACACTATCCACCGACAAGCGCGGCCGCCCTGACACGGTGGCTTGCGGTCCCGGCGTGACATTGGCATCTACCACGATGGGCAGCTTAAGGCCGGGGCGAGTGGTGTAGGCCAGGTTGATAGTGTCAGGCGACACCACCATCACCGTGCCGCCACCCAAGGCCGAGCGCGCCAACGCCTTAAGGTCGGCAGAGCTGAGCTTGACTGCGCCACGCTGGCCGTATATGCGGAAGTCTATCTCCAACGCCGGCGCCGTGCCGTAGCCCATCTTGAGCAGCTGAGTACCTTTGGCTGAAGCACTTACGCTCAGCGACGACGGCACACGCGTGATGATCGTCACCGAGTCAGGCACATGGGTGAGACGCACCGGCATACGCATGTCGCACTGCTCCTCCTCGCTGAGCGACAGCACAAACCACAGCGTGATGGCCATGGCGAGAAAGCCCAAAAACACAAGCGCATTATGCCCCCGCTGCGAGCGCAGCAGAGCCGCAATGCGCTTATATATTTCTACCGGGCTCTTCATCCGGCGTGGTCACGATGCTATGTTGATTACTTGCCTTGCTGCTCCTGAGAGGCCTGGTTAGCATCGTCAGCTGACGGATACACCGAGCCTTTGTCGATGCGCAGACGCACACCGTCGGCTACCGTCACCAAGAAGCTGTTGCCCTTAACCTCGCTGATAGTGCCGTAGATGCCGCCGGCGGTTACAATCTTCGAGCCTTTGTCGAGGCTCTCGCGGAATTTGCGTATTTCCTTTTGGCGCTTCTGCTGCGGACGTATCATGAAGAAGTAGAAAATGGCTATCAGCACCACTATCATGATGATGCCTGAGAAGCCGCCACCGGGGGCTTGCGCTGCCTGTGCGCCGGCAGCCTGCTGCAGTAAGATGAACGCAGGTGTCATAGTTGCTTAGTCTTTTTTTTAGATTATATATTATACTCTTGTTATTATCATTGTTAGAGAGGGCGTGAGGCCGGGGCTGCGTCAGTCTATAGTCTTCAGCAGCTTGCCATCAGCCTTGAGCTTGTTGACGATTGAATACAGAGTGCCGTTGATAAAGGCGCCGCTGCGGTCTGTGGAGTACATATTTGCTATCTCCACATACTCGTTCATGCTCACTGGGATAGGGATGGCGGGGAAATTGACCATCTCGGCAATGGCCGAAATCATAAGCACGATATCCATAAAGGCGAGGCGGTCAGGGTCCCACGACGAATTGACAAAGCTGTCAATGTATGAGCGATATTCCTCGCGATGCTCCACGGCGAGCGCAAAGAGGCGGTCGCCAAACTCGGCATCTTCATCGTCCTTATACTTGGGCAAGAACGTGAGCGGGGCGTCCTCGCCGCCCTGGCCAAATTGGCGCAAGGTCTTAAGCACAAAAGTGCCCATGATGTGGAGGTCATCATTCCAATACACTGACTTCTCCTCGATGGCATCGGCAAGCTCGTCAGAGGGCAAGATAATCAGGCGCAGCACATCACGCCAGAAGGCGCAGTCGCCATCAAACGACACCGGGTCGCCCGACATATAGTCGCGATACATCTCCGACGCCAAGATGCTGTCAAGCAGCGAGCGCAACAGCGCCGGCTGGTCCTGCCACGTGATATCGTGGCTCTTGATATAGTCGCAAAAATACTCATCGGCACGCAGGCGTTGCACCAGCGGGCCGTTGACAAAACGCATATCGGGGTTGAGCTCATCATCGGTGGCGAGATACTTGTTGCGCGCGGTCTCCAGGCGCATCTCCTGCTCGGCTGCGAGGTCGAGTATCAGCGCAAACATTGCGTGATACAGGTCGTAAGCCTTATCGAGCGACTGCTCCAGCTCGCGGCGGGCATTGGTGTAGGCCGAGCGCGAGTCATTGAATGACTCCAACGTATGCACCAGCATATCTATGCCTCGGCGGAAGCCGGCCATCGTAAACTCGGGATTAGCACGCATCACCTCCTCTACGCTGCGGTCCTTGGCAATAGTGGTCTTCAGCACCAACGCCCACATCTTCACGTCATTAGCGAGCTGATGGTTGCGCACCTTCTTAAAATCGGCAAAAGCCACTGACGCCACAATCTTATCGTGGAGCGACTGCATGATAGGAGCAAAAGCATTGATATCGTCAGCCGAAGCCTTGAGCACCACAGCCTTGAATGTGTCATTATCAGCCAGCGCGTGTGCCACACGATTAGAGGCGAGGCGCTTCTCTACAGCTATCTGTGGCAGCTGACGCCCCTGTATCGGTGTCTTGACACCCGACAGCTCCAGCAGCAGCTGCATCATATCAAGATAAACAGCATAAGCGAATTTACGGTCTCGAGACGTGGTCTCCGGGGCTACTTCTATTTTGAACTCACTGCGGCTCAACAGATAAGAATAAAGTATCTGCACGACCTTAATTCTTATTAGAATGCGATTTATCATACCTGATATAAAATGTTCGATTGTTTTTGCTCTGCAAAGGTACAAAAAGTTTTTGAATTAC
>SAMEA3663036__coassemble_439_pt1 | contig 19854 bp, 15 predicted proteins | sample SAMEA3663036__metabat2_low_PE_026 | metagenome-assembled genome bin SAMEA3663036 (sample SAMEA3663036) | pig gut metagenome | biome: pig gut; feature: pig-associated habitat; material: faeces | place: France | collected 2012 | reverse complement strand
TCAGAAAACTTTCGTTTCCCGACCTACTCGATTGTGTAATGCTTGTATGAATCCTGCCCCGGCGTCCGCGCCTACCACGCCATATCGCCGCCGCGCCGTCAGGCCACATCAGCCTTGCGGCTGATATGCGCGCCTTGCGCGCATCGCCCTATTTCTCGGAGCACTCGGAGTACTCCGAGCTGCGCCGATGCTAAGTGAGGGGAGCGCCTCGCAAGACCTCGCAAGCGATGTGGGGCGATGAAAAAACCTTTGCGGAGTGGAGGATTTTCACTAACTTTGCACTTTGACTATCGCTCTGACCATAATGTCACAACAGTATATCACCATACGCGGCGCCAAGGTTCACAATCTTAAGAATGTGAATGTGGATCTTCCCCGCAACCAATTCATCGTCATCACCGGCGTATCCGGCTCCGGCAAGTCGTCGCTGGCTTTTGACACGCTCTACGCCGAGGGGCGTCGCCGCTACATCGAGAGCCTGTCGGCCTATGCGCGCCAATTTATGGGCAAGCTCACCAAGCCCGAGACCGATGGCATCAAAGGCCTTCCGCCGGCTATAGCTATAGAACAGAAAGTCAACACGCGCAATCCGCGCTCTACCGTAGGCACCTCCACCGAGATATATGACTACCTGCGTATGCTCTTCGGGCGCGTAGGCCACACTTTCTCGCCCGTGAGCGGCTGCGAGGTGCTCAAGCACACCATCGATGATGTGGTCAACCGTGCGCTCACCTATCCCGACGGCACGCGCATCGCCATCGTGGCGCCTATCACCATTGGCGACAGCGACCTCAGCCATCGCCTGAATGTGTACTTGCAAGAGGGCTTCACGCGCTTGTATGACGACGGCGCTTTTGTTGACATCGCCGACTATGCGGCCAACGCCGTCAAAGGCGACGCGGCGCTGCCTATGCTGCTGATTGACCGCCTGATGGTGACTCACCGTGGCGATGAGCTCTCGCGCCTTGCCGACTCGGTGGAGACGGCGTTCTTTGAGGGTCACGATGCGTGCAGCCTGCTCGTGTGGGACGGCAATGGCGGCGATGCCCCGGCGCGCTTTGACTTCAGCAAGCGCTTTGAGGCCGATGGCATCACATTCATAGAGCCGTCAGAGCAGCTCTTCAACTTCAACAATCCCTACGGCGCGTGCCCCGTGTGTGAGGGCTTCGGTCAGGCTTTGGGCATCGCCGAGGACCTCGTGATTCCCAACAAGCGCCTCTCTATCTATGACGACGCCGTGGCTCCGTGGCGCGGCCCTATGATGAGCGAGTGCAAGCGCGAGTTTATACGGCGTGCCGAGCCTAAGGGCTTCCCGATACATCGCCCCTATTACCGCCTGACCGATGAGCAGCGCCGTATGCTCTGGGACGGCATCGACGGCGAATACGGCATCAACGACTTCTTTGCGTGGGTAGAGAAGCAGCGCCACAAGATACAATACCGCGTGATGATGGCTCGCTATCGCGCCAAGACCACCTGCCCCAAGTGTCACGGCTCGCGCCTGAGGCCCGAGGCCGCTTATGTCAAGGTGGGCGGCCTCACCATAGCCGAGCTCGTCAAGAAGCCCGTGAAGGAGCTTTTGCGGTGGTTTGACGCCCTCACTCTCAGCGAGGCCGACAGCAAGGTGGCGCGCCGCCTGCTCATAGAGATTAAGCAGCGGCTCACATTTCTTGACAACGTGGGTCTGGGGTATCTCACCCTCGACCGCTTGAGCAACACCCTATCGGGCGGCGAGAGCCAGCGCATCAACCTCGCTACCTCGCTGGGCAGCCCCCTTGTGGGCTCGCTGTATATCCTCGATGAGCCATCGATAGGGTTGCACCCGCGCGATACGCAGCGCCTCATAGAGGTGTTGCGTCAGCTGCAACGCCTCGGCAACACCGTGGTCGTCGTGGAGCATGATGCCGAAATCATGCACGCCGCCGACTATATCATCGACGTAGGTCCCGCCGCAGGTCGCCTCGGCGGCAACATCATATACCAGGGCCCGGCAGCCGATATCGCCAATGCCGCATCGGTGTCGCTCACCGCTCAATATCTCAGCGGCAAGCTGGTCATTGATACGCCTCCGGCGCGCCGTCGCTCGTCAAAATACATCGAGGTGGTAGGCGCTCGGCATCACAACCTGCGCGACATCACCGTGAGATTTCCGTTAGGCATCATGACGGTGGTCACCGGGGTGTCCGGCTCCGGCAAATCTACACTCGTCAGAGACATACTCTATAAGGCCATGGCGCGTCAGCTCGAGATTGACAACTCGGTGCCCGGCGAGTTTGAGCGCCTTGATGGCGACCTGCGCTGCATAGCCGACGTGGTGTTTGTAGATCAAAACCCCATAGGCAAGTCTTCGCGCTCCAATCCCGCCACATACCTTAAGGCCTACGATGAGATACGCCAGGTCTTTGCCGAGCAGCCGCTGGCGCGGCAATTGGGCCTCTCGGCGGCATTCTTCTCGTTCAACACCGAAGGCGGGCGCTGCGAGCAATGCAAGGGCGACGGCACCATCACCATACCTATGCAATTTCTCGCCGATGTCACCATCACCTGCGATGCGTGCCACGGCCGGCGCTTCAAGCGCGACATACTGCAGGTGCGCTACCACGGCCTGAACATCAGCGAGGTGCTTGACCTCACCGTGAACCAAGCCATAGAGTTTTTCACCCAATCCGGCGATATGCGCGTGGTGCGCCGCCTCCGGCCGCTGGCCGATGTGGGCCTCGGATACATCACCCTGGGTCAGACCTCGTCAACGCTCTCGGGCGGCGAGAACCAGCGCGTGAAGCTCGCCTACCACCTTGCCGAAGAGCGGCCCAAGCCCACGCTCTTCATCTTTGACGAGCCTACCACCGGCCTGCATTTCCACGATATAGCCACGCTGCTGCGCTCCTTTGACAAGCTCTTGGCTCAGGGTCACACCCTCGTCATCATCGAGCACAACACTGACATCATACGCTCTGCCGACTACGTCATCGACATGGGCCCCGAGGCAGGCGACGGCGGCGGCACCATCGTGGCTACCGGCACCCCCGAGCAGATAGCTGCTAATCCTGACTCTATCACCGGGCGCTATCTGAGTCTTGACGGCGCACGCTGATAAGCGCCGCGCCGCGTGCAGAACGCCATCGTTGCGAGAGTGACAGCCCTCGCCGGGAGGCCGCTGATATCGTTTTTGCATTTTTTTGGTCTTCAACGGGCTTTTTTTTAGCATAATAGAGCATTGATAATGTGATTTTTCGTATCTTTGTGCAATATTGCCGTAGTGCTACACATTATCAATATCAAAACAATCAATAGCTCAATAATCAGCATCACTTCTAAACTATAGCAAGGATTATGTTGAAACGCTTTTTTATCTCTATGCTGGGCACCATCGCCGGCTTGTGGATTACGATAGGCATCTTAGTCGTGGTTATCATCTCTATCGCGGGAGCGGTAATGGCATCGTCATCAACGCCAAAAATCAAAGATAACTCGATACTCTATATCAACCTCGGCGGCCCCATCTCCGAATACTACACCGCCGGGTCAATATCAGACATTGTCAATAGCGGCGGCATCACCGACAACGCAGCCCTTTGCGACATCCTCGATGCCATTCGCCTCGCCAAAGACGATGACAAAATCAAAGGCATATACATCGACTGCGATGGCGCCGAGGCCGGATACGCCACACGCGAGGAGATAATAAGCGCATTAGCCGACTTCAAGAAGTGCGGCAAATGGATTTACGCCTACGCTGACAGCTACTCTCAGGGCGACTATATGATAGCCGCTCAGGCCGACAGCCTCTTTATCAACCCCTTCGGCGATATCGACGTGCGCGGCATAGGCCTCAGCATTCCTATGTACAAGGGCCTTATGGACAAGGTGGGTGTGAAGATGAACATCGTGAAGGTGGGCACCTTCAAGAGCGCCGTAGAGCCGTTCATACTCACCGAAATAAGCGAGCCTAACCGCCTGCAATACAAAGCGTTCACCGACTCGCTGTGGCACTTCACCCAAACTACTATCGCCAAAGGCCGCAACGTGGGCGCGGCTGCCGTCAACGCCTGGGCCGACAGCATCATCTCCACCCGCACCGCCGATGAGTACATAGCATCAGGCGCGGCAAGCGCTTTGGCATACCGGCGCGCTGTGGAGCAACGCCTGCGCAAGCTCACCGGCATCGCCGACGATGACGATGAGGGGCTGCGCCTCGTCACCCCCGCCGAATATATAGCTCAGCATGAAAGCTCCATCACAAAAGACGCCGACCACATCGCCGTGCTATATGCCGAGGGCGACATCGTGGACGACGGCGACCAAGGCATTGTGGGTCGCACACTCGCCCCACAGATTATAGAACTCGCCGACGATGAGCACGTCAAGGCGCTCGTCATGCGCGTGAATTCCGGCGGCGGCAGCGCCTTCGCCTCCGAGCAGATATGGGAAGCCCTCGAATACTTCAAATCCAAGAATAAGCCCTTCTATGTGTCAATGGGCGACTATGCCGCATCAGGCGGTTACTACATCTCGTGTGGCGCCGATGCCATCTACGCCGACGCCACCACCCTCACCGGCTCTATCGGCGTCTTCGGCATGATACCCGACCTGTCAGAGCTCGCTACCGACAAGTTAGGGCTGCATTTCAGTAGCATCAAGACCAACGATGCCGCCGATATGCCGGCCATCTATAGTCCTCTGCCCGACAATCAGCGCCGTGCCCTGCAGCGCAGCGTGGATAACATATATGAAACCTTTGTGGGCCGCGTAGCCACCGGCCGCGACATGCCGGCTGACTCTGTCAAGGCCATCGCCGAGGGGCGCGTATGGGTAGGCTCGCAAGCCGTCCGGCTCGGCCTGGTGGATAAGATAGGCACCCTCCGCGAGTGTATCGCCGCCATAGCCGGCAAGGTAGGCCTCAAAGACACCGAGGTCGTGTCATACCCCGATGTGGAGCCTGACATCTTCGTCTCCATCGCCAAGCAGCTGCAAGACGCCAATGCCGCCGCTTACGCCGCCGGCATCGACAGCAACACATTGAGCCAAATCAACTACATACGCCGACTGCTCACCGCCAACCACATTCAGGCACGCATCTCGCCGATAGTAGTGTACTGATACACATACGCGCCGCATCGCCACGCTAACACCCCTATATTAAGATCGTTTCTGCCAAGTGACATCTCATCAATTCATACAAAAAGCCATCTTGCTTCCCTGCTCCAAGGTGTATGGGGCAGCGATGTACCTGCGCAATAAGTGTTTTGACTGGGGCATTCTCAAGCAGAACGAATTTGATGTGCCCATCATCTCTGTGGGCAACCTCGCCGTCGGGGGCACCGGCAAGACCCCGCATGTGGAGTATATCGTGGAGGCGCTGCGCTACAGCTATCACATCGCCGTGCTCAGCCGCGGCTATAAACGTCACACTCGCGGCTTCATCGTGGCGTCGCGGCGCTCCACGCCCCGCGATATTGGCGACGAGGCCTATCAGCTCTACAATAAATTCAACGGCCAGGTGCTCACCGTGGTGTGTGAAGAGCGCACCAAAGGCATAGAAGAAATACTGCGCATCGACCCCGATGTCAACCTGATAGTGCTCGACGATGCCTTCCAGCATCGCTACGTCAAGCCCACCGTGTCGGTCGTCGTCACCGAATACAACCGGCCGTTCTACAACGACAAGATGCTCCCCTACGGGCGTCTGCGAGAGCCGGCTCGCGGCATCAACAGAGCCGATATCGTGGTAGTGACCAAATGCCCCGATGAGGTATCTGCCCTTGACAACCGCCTCGTCATCAAAAACCTGGAGCTGTTTCCATACCAGAAGTTGTTCCTGTCCCGCTTTGTGTATCAGGGCCTTACACCATTGTTCCCCGAGAACGTCACGGCGCCAGCCGCGCTCGAATGGCTCACCCAAGGCGACTCGGTGCTCGCCATCGCCGGCATCGGCAACCCCAAGCCCTTCATACGCTACATCAAGAGCTTTATGGCGGTCACCAAGGTCAACATCTTCAGTGACCACCACTACTTCACACGCAAAGACCTCGACCTGATAAAACGGCGCTATGACTCGCTCAAAGGCAACCGCCGCATCATCATCACCACCGAAAAAGACGCCGTCAGGCTCGCCACTAACCCATACTTCCCCCACGACCTCAAGGCCGTGACTTACTTCCTGCCGATAAAGGTAGATGTGGCGCTCTCGGCCGACAACAAATCATTTATCGACACGCTGCGGCAAGCCATCAATGCCCACAAGCGTTGACGCCGCTGCGCTCCCCCTCCATCAGGATACATACTCACAATCAACACATATTATTTACATCAAACATCATTAACCCCTATACCACTATGATTGAAAAAATACGGCAGACTGCCTCTTTCCTGCAAGCACGCGTCAATGATATGCCCGACACCGCCATCATTCTCGGCACCGGCCTCGGCGCCCTCGTTGACTACATTGAGGATAAGCAGTTTATCCCTTACAGCGAAATACCCAACTTCCCAATCTCCACGGTCGAGGGTCACTCCGGCAATCTCATCTTCGGCACTCTCGGCGGCAAGCGCGTCATGGCTATGCAAGGACGCTTTCACTACTACGAGGGATATGACATGAAGCAAGTCACCTTCCCCGTGCGCGTGATGAAGGCGCTCGGCATCAACACCCTCTTTGTCTCCAATGCCGCCGGCGGCATGAACAAGGAGTTCCGCGTAGGCGATGTGATGGTCATCACCGACCACATCAACCTCTTCCCCGAAAACCCGCTCCGCGGCAAGAACTACAACGAGCTGGGCCCGCGCTTCCCGGCAATGACCGAGGCTTATGACCACAAACTCATAGCCCTGGCCGACGAGATAGCCGCCCAAAAAGGCATACGCCTGGTGCACGGTGTGTATGTAGGTACACCCGGCCCCACCTTTGAGACGCCCGCCGAATATGAGTACTTCCGCGTTATCGGCGGCGACGCCGTGGGCATGTCCACCGTGCCTGAGGTGATAGTCGCCAACCACGCCTCGATGCGCGTGTTCGGCGTGTCGGTAATCACCGACCTCGGCGGCAAAGATGTGACGCAAGTGCCCACTCACGAAGAGGTGCAGCAGGCGGCAGAGCTCGCCCAGCCTAAGGTGGTGGAAATTATGCGCGAACTCGTAAAGCAAGCCTGACGCCCTGACGCTATGACCGAAATATCTACATTAGGCGAGTTCGGGCTGATAGAGCATATCACGCGCGATATCAAGCTCGTGCAGAGCTCCTCGCTGCGCGGCATCGGCGATGATGCCGCAGTGATGAGCTACCCCGACACCCGGGTGCTGATGACTACTGACCTGCTCCTGGAGAATGTGCACTTCAGCCTCGCCTATGTGCCCTTGAAGCACTTAGGCTACAAAGCTGCCGTGGTCAACTTCTCCGACATTTATGCCATGAATGGCACGCCCCGGCAAATCACCGTGTCGCTCGGCATCTCCAAGCGCTTCACCGTGGAGCATATCGAGGAGCTGTATAGCGGCATCAGACTCGCCTGCGACATCTATGGCGTAGATATAGTGGGCGGCGACACCACAGCTTCGCATCAAGGCCTCGTAATCTCTATCACCTGCATCGGCGATGCACGCCCCGACGACATCGTCACCCGCGACGGCGCTCGCAACACTGACCTCATCTGCGTCTCCGGCAACCTCGGCGCCGCTTATATGGGGCTGCAGCTTCTCGAGCGAGAGCGCATCGCCTCGGCCGGCAACAAAGACTTCGAGCCGGCCTTCGCCGGTAAAGAGTACATCATAGAGCGGCAGCTCAAGCCCGAAGCGCGGCGCGACGTTGTCAAGGCACTCGCCGACGCCGGCATCAAGCCCACCGCCATGATGGATGTCAGCGACGGCCTCTCGTCAGAGCTGCTCCACATTTGCAAGCAAAGCCACTGCGGCTGCCGCATCTACGAGGACCGCATTCCCATCGACTACCAGACCGCTGTGATGGCAGAGGAAATCAATATGAACCTGGTCACTGCTGCCCTTAACGGCGGCGAAGACTACGAGTTGCTTTTCACCGTGCCGCTCACTGACCACGACAAGGTCAGCGCCATAGAGAGCGTCAAGGTCATCGGATATATCACCAAAGAAGAAGACGGCTGCGCTATGATTACGCGCGATGGCGCCGAGATGACTCTCCGCGCCCAAGGCTGGAATCCCCTCAAATAGCCCGGCGGCATCTGCATTGCCGACGCCCGGCGCAAATTAGTCTAATTGGACCAATTGGCTCAATTAGACTAATTTCTTATTATCGGCGTCCTCGGCGCGCGAGGCGAAGTGATGGGCGATGCGCGTGGAGCGCGCATATCAGCCGGAGGCTGATGTTGCCTGGTAGGCAAAACAAAGAAAAACATGCCGCACCAAGAGCCTGAAGTCACCGCTGTCTCTTGAGCGCGCCTTACTGCGCAGCGCGGTTGTGGACTCGTAGTGCTCAGTGGGGAGGGTATAAAGCATAAAAAGGAACTCTGTCACAGAGTTCCTTTTTATGGGTTTCCAATAGGTACAATTTCTAAGGTAAAAAAGATTGTTTTAGGTTTGCGGTACAAAGGTAGAGCTAAACTTACGGTCTGCCAAATATTTTTTTATGTTATACGACATACTTTTTTAGCTTGTTTTGGGTGTATTAGCTCTGTTTTGTAACTTTATATGCTGATTGTTAGCATCTTAGCTATTTTAGGGCGCAAATGACGTGTTTACGACTTGTATTGTTAAAAAATGCAAAATCAGGTATTGGCGCTGTCAAAATGTTTAAGTTGGAAGGATGAACCGTCGAAAACACCGTAGGTGATTTCGTCGATGCAGTTGCCCAAAATGACGAGTCTGCGCCGGGGGTGCAATTCTTCGTTGCACTCAAAGTGATGATGCCCGAGGACTATGTAGTCGATGTCGGGATTGTCAGCGAGGAATGGTGTGGCCCAGTCCTTGACTGTGGCGAGGCAAGCGGAGGCGTATGCCTCAAAATCGCCGGCGGCATGGAGCCTGTTGTGGCAGCTCCAGCGGTAGGCAAAGGGCACTGTCCACCGCGGGTGTATCGAGGCGAAGAGTGTCTGGCATATTTTGTTGCGGAAGAGTGCTCTGATGAAGCGGAAGCCGGGCTTGAGGCGGCCGAGGGCGTCGCCGTGACTGATGAAGAAGCTATGTCCGCCGATATCGGCTCTGATGGCGCCATCGATGATGTTGATGCCAATCTCGTGGCGCAGGTAGTCAAAGAGCCAGATGTCGTGATTGCCGATGAGCCAGGTGATGCGCACGCCCTTGTCAGCGAGGCGGGCGAGGGCGCCGAAGAAGCGCACATATCCTCTGGGCACCACGGTGCGGTATTCATACCAATAGTCAAGGATGTCTCCTACGAGGTAAAGCTCGTCGGCATCATCGGCAATGGTGTCGAGCCATGCCACTATGCGGCGCTCGTGTGAGCGTCGATTCTTGATATAAAGTGCACCGAGGTGTATGTCGCTGATGAAGTATGTGCGTGGCATTGGGCCGTGGGGTGGGAAAGTCTATGTCTATATATAAACTATATATAAATATGTGTGATATCCGGAGCGTCAGAGGAAGCCCAGCTCGAGCTTAGCCTCCTCGCTCATCATGTCTTGAGTCCATTCGGGCTCGAAGACGATGTTTACGACCACTGAAGTCACGCCCTCGATGCTTTCGAGCTTCAGCCTGACGTCTTCGACGATGAAGTCGGCGGCGGGGCAGTTGGGGGCTGTGAGCGTCATATCCACGGAAAGCGCTCCATCATCGGCGAGGTCGATTTTATACACGAGGCCGAGGCTGTAGATATCCACGGGTATCTCGGGGTCGAAGACGGTGCGCAGCAGCTCCACTACGCGGTCTTCAATGGCGGTGCGTTGTGAGTCAGTCATAACGCAAAATTAGTAAAAATATCGCAAAATTTGGCTTGATGCGACAAAAATATTAACTTTGCCGTAGAAAAAGGCAACCGACGGCGCAGCGCCGCTGCCGGCAACATAAGGTAAAACATAAAAATAGATACAAATGAAAGCAATCAAGACATTAGCAATCGCCGCCATCGCCATCATGTCAACGGCCACAGCCTCGCAGGCGCAGATTTTGTCAATAGGTCCGCGCATTGGTACTGAAATCAACCGCCTGAGCTTTGACAAAAACACGTTCTCGCCCGACAACCGTGCGGGCTTCACCGCCGGTCTGCAAGCTGAGGTGTCGCTGCCGGTGGTAGGCCTGGGTTTTGATATCTCGGCGATGTATGTACACCGCTCAAGCGCCTCCACGTTGAAGCTTGACGGCGCTCCCGCCGGCGTTGACGTCACCACATACAAGGGCGACTATATCGAGATACCTATCAACTTCAAGTATAAAATCGGTCTGCCGGGCTTGAGCAAGATTTTGGCTCCGTATATCTTCACCGGTCCCAGCATCGCCTTCCTGGCATCAAAGCAAGATGCAGCAGCGGTGCTTGAGAAGAAGAAATGCGATGTGGCATGGAACTTCGGTGTAGGTGTGCAGCTGTTCCAGCATCTGCAGATAGGCGCCAGCTATGGCCTCGGCATCACCAAGGCCGTGAAGTACGTGCAAGATGCCGCCGGCATAGATGGTAAAAACAACTACTGGACCGTCACCGCAGCATGGCTCTTTAAGGTGCTGTGATGCGCCGCTGAGGCCACGATGATATAAGCGCGCCCGGGAGGCATACGATGTGCCCGGGCGCGCATGGTGTGTGTCAGGCCGATATGCTATATTGGCATATATATTCGCCAAAAGGGTGAATAACGGCGGCATCGAGAGCGCTGAAAGCGAAAAATAGGCTAAAATGCGGCAGTTGTATTGCATAATAACGCTAAAATGACTAAATTTGCAACTTATGAACTGCATTAAGACTCTAATCACTACATTTGCTATTATAGCGGTGCCTGCCGGTGTGCGGGCACAAGACAATGCCGCCGCTGCTATCGTGGCGCCTGAAGGAGCGGCATCGGTAGCCGTTGACACGCTGACGTGCGACAGCGTAGCGGCGCAGCCCAAGGAGCGCAAAGGCTTTTTCGGCAAGTTTATTGACTATTTTGACAAGTCAAACGATGTAGATGAAAGCAAGCGCTTTGACATCAGCTTTATCGGCGGGCCTCACTACTCCAATGACACCGGCTTCGGCTTGGGTGCTGTGGCATCGCTGCATTATCGCCCGGATATGACTGACACGGTGACGCCGCGCTCGATAGTGTCGTTTGCCGCCGATGCCACCACAAAGGCTCACTTCATGCTCAAGGCCGAGGGCTATCATATCTTCAGAGATGACAAGTCGCGACTAATCTATGAGCTGGGCTTCAGATACTTGCAAGATAAGTATTGGGGCATAGGATATGATGCGTGCAGCAATGACGACAACGAGACCAAGTATCACTATATGACGCTTGAGGCTAATGCAGCCTATATCTTCAGGCTCGGCCGCAGTATGTTTGTGGGTCCGATGGTGTCGTTTGACTACTATATGAGCCGCGATGTGAAGCGCCCCGATTTGTATCCCTATCTCGAAGATAATGTGGTGAGATGGGGCCCGGGTGTGAGCTTGCAGTTGGACACGCGCGACAATCTAACGGCGCCCAAGCGCGGCGCGTATGTGCGATTAGACTTCAGGTATATGCCCAAATTTATCGGCAACGCCGAGGGTATGACAGTGACAGAGCTGACGGCGGCCGGCTACTTCGGCGTATGGCGCGACTGTACCATGGCCGTAGGAGGCCATACACGTCTGACCACGGGATTGGTGCCCTTCAATATGATGTCAACGGTGGGCGGCAGCCATTTTATGCGCGGCTATTTTGACGGGCGCTACCGCGACCGCAACGAGGTAGATGTGTGTGTGGAGCTGCGCCAGAGGGTGTGGCGACGCTCCGGCCTTGTGGTGTGGGGCGGTATGGGTGTCATTTTTGACAAGTTCTCCAACATAGACTTCGGCCACCTCCTGCCTAACTATGGCTTGGGCTACCGATGGGAGTTCAAGCACAATGTGAACATACGCCTCGACGTGGGCTTTGGCCGTAACGGCGAGCGCAACTTCATCTTTAACATCAATGAAGCATTCTGACAAGGGAGACCTGCCACCTATGAAAGATACACGCCATAGCGTCAACGACGACATTACCCGATGGGTGCGCAAGACCATGCACCCCGATGTACTGTTGTGGATTTTTCCGCTGCTGCTGTTGGTGGCAAATGTGGCATTGGCGTTTACCGAGCCGACACATTGGCTGTCAAAGACCATTGACATCGTCTTGCCCTACGGCGTGTTTTTGCTGCTGTCGGCGTCGTCAGTCAAGGTGGGGCGGTCAGTGCTGTGGTGCCTGCCTCTGATGATATATGCGGCATTTCAGATAGTGCTGCTGTTTCTCTATGGCGAGTCAATCATAGCCATAGATATGTTTCTCAATGTCTTCACAACGAGCGTCAGCGAGGCCACCGAGCTGCTCGCCAACCTCGTCACCGCCATCGCCACGGTGTGCCTGATATATATCCCGCCGATAGTGTTCGGCATAATATTCACGGTGCGCAAGCAGCGCGCGAGCGCGCGAGCCATACGTGTGGCGCGCTTGACGGCGGGCAGCGCCATCGTCATAGGCGGCGTGATGATGATGGTAGCGGCGGTGGTGGTGCCGCGCTACGACCCGGCGCGTGAGGTCTTTCCCCTCAATGTGGTGTGCAATATGTTTAAGGCCATACACCGCGCTATCGCCACCGCCGATTATCCGCAGACGTCAGCTAATTTTGACTACCGCGCCACGTCCACGCGCCCCGACAGCCTGCCCGAGGTGTATGTGCTTGTTGTGGGCGAGACGTCGCGCGCTGACAACTGGCAGCTCGGGTGCTATGAGCGCCCCACCAATCCGCGGCTGTCGCAGGTGGAGGGATTGGTGTTCTATAAAAAAGCCGTATCCGAGAGCAACACCACCCACAAGGCGGTGCCGCTGCTGCTCTCGCCGGTGTCTGCCGACTCTTTTGCCGACTCGATATACACCACACGCTGCATCACCGACATATTCGGCAAGGTGGGCTATAACACCGCATTTTTGTCAAACCAGCAGCATAACCGTTCGTTCATAGACCACTTCAGCCGGCAGGCTGACACCACTATCTTCCTCTGCGATGACGGTCAGATACACTATGACGATGAGCTGCTGCCCCGGGCTTACAGCTTCATAAAGCGGCACTCTACGGGCAAGACCCTCGTGGTGCTGCACACCTATGGCAGCCATTTTAAGTACAGCGAGCGCTATCGCGACAAGTATGCCAAGTTCACGCCCGACCGCACCGATGCAGCCGAGCTGCGCAACCGCGACAAGCTCATCAACGCCTACGACAACACCATAGTGTCAATCGACGCCATGCTCGCCGACATCGTGGAGCATCTGAGCGCCCTTGACTGCCCGGCGGCAATGGTCTATGTGTCGGACCACGGAGAGGATATCTTTGACGACGAGCGTGAGCGCTTTCTCCATTCGTCGCCAACGCCTACATACTATCAGATACATGTGCCGATGCTGATATGGATGTCGCCGGCATACCGCGCCGGCTACCCCTCGCACTATGCCGCCGCCGTGGCTCACCGCGACTGCGATGTGGCCACCAGCGAGAGCCTGTTTGAGACCATGCTGTCAATAGCGGGTATCACATCGCCGAGGGCATGCCCGTCGTTAGCGCTCACTGACAGCAGCTACACCTTTGCCGGGCGTTACTATCTCAATGACTACAATGAGCGAGTGCCACTGCGGCGCAGTGGTTTGCGGCAGAGCGATTTTGACACCTTCAAAGCGCACGGCATAGCCATACAATGACATACAATGAGCACCGAGCGCGATGAAATTTAGCGGCGCCGGTGGCGCATTTGTCATTACTTTGTTGTAACTTTGCGGTCGATATGAGAGAAATGATAATCAGCCAAGAGTCCTCAGAGCGCGCAGTGCTCGTGGGGCTTATCACGCCGCAGCAGGACGAGACGCGTGCACGCGAGTATATTGACGAGTTGGCTTTCTTAGCCGACACCGCCGGCGCCGTCACCGTGAAGACCTTTTTTCAGCGCGTGGATTACCCCAACCCGCGCACTTTCGTTGGTAAGGGTAAGCTCGAAGAGATACGTGCCTTTGTCGAGGACAATGAGATAGGTATGGTCATCTTTGATGATGACCTCACCTCCAAGCAGGTGTCAAACCTGGAGAAAGAGCTGAAGGTGAAAATCCTTGACCGCACCGCGCTCATTCTCGACATCTTCGCGCGGCGGGCGCAGACGGCTCACGCCAAGACCCAGGTGGAGCTGGCGCAGTATCAGTATCTGTTGCCGCGCCTGACGCGTATGTGGACTCACCTCGAGCGCCAGCGCGGCGGCATCGGTATGCGCGGCCCGGGCGAGACACAGATAGAGACTGACCGCCGCATCATCTTGGATAAGATATCGCGGCTCAAGGAAGAGCTGCGCTCTATTGACCGCCAGAAATCCATACAGCGAAAAAACCGAGGCAAGCTCACGCGTGTGGCGCTCGTGGGCTACACCAATGTAGGCAAATCTACGCTTATGAATGTGCTGGCCAAGAGCGATGTATTTGCCGAAAACAAGCTGTTTGCCACGCTTGACACCACGGTGCGAAAGGTCACTATTGACAACCTGCCGTTCTTGCTGTCAGACACTGTGGGTTTTATACGCAAGCTGCCCACCAACCTGGTGGAGTCGTTTAAATCCACCCTCGATGAGGTGCGCGAGGCTGACTTGCTGGTGCATGTGGTGGATATCTCGCATCCTACCTTTGAGGACCAGATAGCCGTGGTCGAGAAGACAATTCGGGATATATGTGGCGGCGCCGAGAAACCCGTGATACTTGTGTTCAACAAGATAGATGCCTTTAGCTACACCCCCAAAGATGCCGACGACCTGACCCCAGCCACGCGCGAGAACCTCTCGCTCGACGACTTGCGCGAGTCGTGGATGGCACGCATGCAGGACAACTGCGTGTTTATCTCTGCGCGCAAGGGCACTAACATCGACGAGCTGCGCAAGATAGTGTATGACAAGGCGCGTGAGATACACCTCACACGCTTCCCCTACAACGACTTCCTATATCAGCACTACGAGGACACCGTAGAGATGGACCCCGAGCAATGAGGCCGAACCTCCGTGTCAGGGGTAGGGGCGGCATCGCCGCTCGTCACCGAGGGAAGTGAGCCGTGGTGAGCACGCGGTAGCCTCCCGGCTGCGCCACTACAATCAGCGCCTCCACCTCGTTTTGGCTCTCAATCATCTTCAGAGCTTCATCTGCCGGCATTGCCATACATGCCGTGGCGAGCGCATCGGCGGTCATACATGATGGCGCGCACACCGAGGCGCTGAGCGTGGCGGTGCTCACGGGCTGCCCCGTGATGGGCGAGATGGTGTGGCCCACCCGCCCGGAGGCATAGTCGCGATAGTTGCGGTAGTTGCCCGAGGTGGCGATGGCGCGGTCAGCGAGGGATATCACCGACAGCTGTGAGTGCATCGTGCCCGAGGCATCGTCGATGGGGGCGTCAATCTGTATGCGCCACACGTCGCCTTTGGCGTTGACACCCAGTGCCGCTACTTCGCCGCCAATCTCCACCATATAGTTTGCGCATCCGTTGCGCCGTAGCATCTCGGCCACGCAATCCACGCCGAGCCCCTTGGCGATGGCTGAGAAGTCAAACTGAGTGGTGCTGTCGGCCTTCACTAATAGACCGTTGTCAATACGGCAACGGCTGATGCCCACGCCTTTGAGCGCCACGGACACCGCGGCGCTGTCAGGCTCGGCGCTGACGCCGCTCTTGCGCCCAAAGCCCCATATATCCACCAACGGGCCTACGGTGGGGTCAAACATACCCTTGCTGAGGCGATTGACGCGGCATGCCTCGTCAAACACCAGCTCAAACAGCTCATCTACGCGGGTATCGGCGCCACTGTTAATAACCGACACCGTAGATGTCGGCTCAAAGGCCGAGAGCGACATCTCCACACGCCGGATTTGAGCCATCACGGAGTCAGCCAGCTCGCGGTCTGATTCATACACGATATGAAAGGTGGTGCCCCACACGGCGCCATCGTAGCTGTGATATTGCCTGTCGCTACAACTAAGGCTCAGCAGGCATAGCGCCGCAGCGACTGTAGCTGCCGATAATAATTTGCGCATTTTCATTTTGGATACAATTACTTGCAAAGATAATGAAAATATATCATAAATGAGTATGGCTCTAATTATTGGGCATTTGTAGCGAATTGATGCACATAATGTATTTTTTTGCCGTGATAGTTGTAAAAAATCGCATAAATAGCCAATATTGTCGCGAAAAAATCTTAACTTTGCAAGCTGATAAGCAATAAAAGAGATTGTTAACCTCCATGAAAATTAAGATAAAAAAGGGATTGAAGCGCTATGACCGCTATCTGAAGCAGTTGTGCGCCCGGCCGATAGGCGATTGTAGCCCGGTGGCTGTGAACGCAGCGCTATGCGCGGTCACGCCGGACGACTTTACCGGAATAAAGCCCAAGCTCGATGTGCGCGAAGGCGATGTCGTGGCTGTAGGAGCACCGCTCTTTCATGATAAGACGCGTACTGATATCATTGTGGCATCACCCGTGAGCGGTGTGGTGAATAGCATAGTCAGAGGCGAGCGCCGCCATATCGAGCGCATCGTCATAGAGCCTGCTGATGCCAAGCCCACCGTGCTGCCGGCCGATGACGCCACGCTGCCGCTCTCCACGAGCTTGGCCCATAGCGGCTTGCTCGCCATGGTGCGCCAGCGCCCGTTTGATGTGGTGCCCGACCCGGCGGTGCGGCCGCGCGACATCTTTGTCACCGCTTTTGACACCGCGCCCCTGGCGCCGTGTCTGTCACGGTATATCACCGATAAGTCGCTGCTTGACAAGGGCGTGGAGGTGCTGCGTCAGCTCACCGATGGCAAGGTATATATCAGCTATGACAGCTCATACACCCATGGCGATGTCAAGGGCGCCACGATGGTAGAGGTAGAGGGCTGTCACCCGGCGGGCAATGCCGGTGTGCAAGCCGCCAACATTGCCCCGGTCAACAAGGGCGAGACGATATGGACACTCGACATAGTGACGCTGGCAAAGATAGGCCGTTACTTCACCGATGGAGTCTATGACGCCACCACACTGGTGTGGCTCGCCGGCCCCGAAGTGTGCGAGCCGGCGGTGATAGCCACCACTCAGGGCGCCGATATAGCATCGGTGGTGACACCTCGGCTGGTCAAGGCTGACCACCATCAGCGCATCATCAGCGGCAATGTGTTCACCGGCACTGCCGTCGCGGCCGATGATTTCTTGCGCGCTCCATATCGCCAGGTCACCGTCATCGCCGAGGGCGATGATGTGGTGGAATTCATGGGCTGGGCACCGTGGCTGCCGATACGCGGCGGCGTAGATGCCCGTCTGCATGGCGGCCGCCGAGCTATGATATTCAGCGGCGAATATGACAAGACATTCCCCTTTGACATCTTGCCCGAATATCTTCTTAAAGCCATCATCAGTCGCAACTTTGAGGAGATGGAGCGCATGGGCATCTATGAAGTGGCGCCGGAAGATTTTGCCGTGTGCGAGTATGCCGACACGTCAAAGCTGCCACTGCAGCAGATAGTGCGCGACGGCCTCGACTTCATGATTGAAAACTCGTAAGCCACACGTCACACCCTCCCGATAAAACAGACACATATACCCCGAAATACAAGATATCACAATATTATGCTTCGTAAAACGCTCGACCGTATCAGACCATATTTTGAGCCCGGAGGCAAGCTTCATGCTTTCCGCTCGGTGTATGATGGGTTTGATACTTTTTTATATACTCCGCGCACCACATCGGCGCGACGTCTCGCCGTCCATGTGCATAAAGCCAACGACAGCAAGCGCGCAATGATTATCGTAGTGCTGGCATTGCTGCCCTGCCTTTTGTTCGGCATGTACAACACCGGCTATCAGCATTGGCAGGCGTGCGGCATTGCTGCAAAGCCCTTTTGGAGCCTTATGCTCTATGGCTTCCTGGCCATCTTGCCACGCATCGTGGTGACGTATGCTGTCGGCCTGGGCATCGAGTTTATCGTGGCTCAGAAGCGCGGCGAGGAAATCCAGGAGGGCTTCTTGGTGAGCGGCCTGTTGATACCGCTGATATGCCCCATCTCCACACCGCTATGGATGATAGCTGTGGCCACGGCGATAGCAGTGATATTTGCCAAGGAGGTGTTTGGCGGCACCGGTTACAATATGTTCAACCCCGCCTTGGTGGCTCGCGCGGTGCTCTTCTTCTCGTATCCCGCCAAGATGTCGGGCGATGGCGTGTTTGTCGCCACCTCCCCGATGTTTGGCTACGGTCCGATAGCTCCCGATACCTTTACCTGTGCAACGCCTCTGGGCCAGCTCGCCACATCGAGCGGCGCAACCACGCTCACCGGCATTGACGGCCAGGCGCTCACGTGGTGGGACGCCTTTGTGGGCTTGATACCCGGGTCGTTCGGCGAGACCTCAATGCTGTGCATCTTGATAGGAGCGGCATTGCTGCTCATCACGCGCACGGCGTCGTGGCGCATCATGCTGTCTGTATTTGTGGGCGGCTACTTGATGGCTTTGCTTGCCAACACATTTGCCACGCCTACCTATCCGGCGTCAATGCTCAGCCCTATCGAGCAGCTGCTCTACGGCGGCTTTGGCTTTGCCGCAGTATTTATGGCCACCGACCCGGTTACGGCATGCCGCACCAATGCGGGCAAATGGATTTACGGATTTCTAATCGGTGCGTTGGCGATAGTCATTCGCACATACAATAGCGGCTATCCTGAGGGCGCCATGATGGCAGTGCTGCTGCTCAATGCCTTTGCCTCGCTGATAGACCACTGCGTGGTCAGCGCCAACAGTCATCGACGCGCTCGTCGCATAACAGCTAAAACACTCTAACAATGAATAAGCAGAGCAACGTCTATACAATAATCTACATCATAGTGCTGGTGGTAGTCGTTGGCGCGGCCTTGGCCTTCACCGCCATGTCGCTCAAAGACCGCCAGACCGATAATGTCAATGCCGACAAGATGCGCCAGATATTGTCATCGGTGCATATCGTGCCGCAAGAGCAATCGCTGACAGTAGAGGTATATAACTCGCATATCACAAGCACTTTTGTGGTCAATGCCCGCGGTGAGCGCGTTGACGGCGATGCCTTCTCGATAGATATGGCGTCAGAGTGTAAGGTGCCGGCTGAGAGCCGCCGCTTGCCGGTGTATGTATGCACCACTGACGATGGCGCCACCAAATATATCTTGCCCATCTATGGTCAAGGCCTCTGGGGCCCGATATGGGGCTATGTGGCGCTCAACGACAACGGCTCAACCATCTACGGCGCATATTTCGCACATGAGAGCGAGACGCCCGGTCTGGGCGCCGAGATAGAGAAATCGGCGTTCAGCGACAAGTTTGTGGGCAAAAACATGTGGAAGGACGGGCGTTATATGCCGGTGACAGTGGTCAAGGCCGGACAGAAGCCTGCGGGCGATGAAGACTATGTAGATGGCGTCTCGGGTGGCACAGTCACCAGCAAGGGCGTTGCCGCGATGCTCGGCGCCTGTCTCGCTCCTTACGAATCATTCTTGAAAACTCTTAGAGCTGAATAACGATGACAGAAAAAACTTCACATAAGTCGGTGTTTCTCAACCCGCTGTCCAAGGACAATCCCGTGGTAGTGCAGATACTGGGCATCTGCTCGGTGCTTGCCGTAACCGCCAAGCTTGAGCCTGCAATAGTGATGGGCATCTCGGTGATAGCCGTGCTGGCATTTAGTAATGTCATTATCTCCTGTCTGCGCA
>SAMEA3663036__coassemble_409_pt1 | contig 20601 bp, 16 predicted proteins | sample SAMEA3663036__metabat2_low_PE_026 | metagenome-assembled genome bin SAMEA3663036 (sample SAMEA3663036) | pig gut metagenome | biome: pig gut; feature: pig-associated habitat; material: faeces | place: France | collected 2012 | reverse complement strand
AAAATTAAGCAATTGACACAAAAACGACAAATAATATTCAGAATAAATACAGGCATATTTCATAACGACGCGGCGATGATGCAATGGCATGCACTGTCTTAGGTGACGGGCGCTTTGAGATATTTATTCATGCGGTCAATACAGCGTTTCTTTTGGTCGATATTAGGGTGGACGTAAAGATTGAGAGTTGTGGCGACATTGGAGTGACCGAGGATGGCACTAACGGTCTTGTAGTCACATTGGCTCTCTATGCATCGAGTAGCAAAAGTATGTCGAAGCCCATGGAAGACTATCTGCGGGATATCGAGTCTGCGCAGCAGTCTGCTGAATGTCTCGCGATATGTACGCGGCTCTTTAGGCTTTGAGCCGTCACCAACTACAAAGCAACCGCCGTTTTGCAAGCGGCGCACTGCTAATAAAGCAGATAGGAGTATCGGCGAAATGGGTATTTCGCGGTTGCTGCATTTGGTCTTAGGCGATGAAGTGTAATGCTCGGTGTGCATCGTGTCACAGTTGTATATTCGGCTCACGGTGGCTGTGACAGTGATAATGCGCCGCTGCAAATCCACGTTGCGCCACTGCAAGGCGCAGACTTCACCGATGCGCAGACCGCAGCACAAGGCTATCATTATGCCGATGTTTTGAGTGGTGGGATTAGCCGAAAGCACGGCGAGGAGTTTGCGATGGTTATGCAGCGAAAGGATAGGCAGACGCCGCGCCGTGGTGTCAGTGGGATACTCGATATCCCACGCCGGCATGTCGAACAGCTTATGTTTGGCGCCATACTTGGCTATTGCTTTGAGCACAGCGAGTATGTCGTGGACTGATTTTCGGCTCAGCCCGGCGTTTAGTTTGCCGAGCGCGAACTGCTGGACTTGATCTTCGGTGATGATTGTTGCATCAGCGAAGTGAGGCAACAGGTGCGACTTCAGTATAAGCATATAGGCGCAGTAAGTAGAGTGCTTGACCATACTGCGCTTACTGTCTTTCCAAAGGTCGGCAACCTGACGGAAGGTAAGATGTTTTGTCATATTCAGTGAATTATAAAATTATGGTCGTTCACTGAATATAATAGTTTTAGTCGGATTTAGCGATTTCCTTTGGCACGGTTGTGATGACGGCAGAGCATCTGGCAGTTTTCAATAGACGTAGCACCGCCATGGCTCCAAGCCGTGACGTGGTCGGCATCCATTTCGTTCTGCTTCCATATTTTGTGAGCGTTGGCATCGTGCCCGATAGCGCAGAAAGGGCAGTTTGACACCCCGTTTTTCTTTGCAGCATCAGTCTGGCGGGCATACACGGTGCGTTTTGTAGCTTCGTCAAAAATGCGTATGTCGAGCAGCTTGGTGTCTTGTTCGCCCCCGAGCAGGAACTCATACACACCCTTTCGGTTTTTGACAAATGGGTCGGCATAAAGCTCGAGCACTCGCTCTTTCATGTGGGTTGGGTTATAGGGTGTATTATGAAATTTCTCATACAACTCGCCCCATGGCAAGCCTCGCATCTCATTCTCGACCAATGGGAAAACCGCACGCACCCAGTCAATTACGCTGTTGAAGTAGCCGACCAGCTCGGAGATGTCGCTGCTGAAGCGGTGGTCTTTCATATAATTTTCGGTGCACCCGCGGCTCACCCAATCAAGGGCATTAGCGAGGATATCCTGACGATTAGGCACACCGGCCACATAAGCTTGCCACATCTGCATTTTGGCATTTTGAGTGTTGCTGAACACGGCCTTAGCCGCGGTGACAAAAGGCCCGGAATATACGGCGTTGAGCAGCTCTTGAGTGTTGAGCGGCACACCGGCAATGTTGATTGTTCGAAACCATTCTTTGATTTCGCTCTCGGTGCCTTCACATTCGTAAATCAGCAGCGGCGTGGCGAGGAAGAGCTCTCTCAGCTCTTTTGCAATCGAGCCTATGCTTTGCGGCAGCCCGTTGGCGTCTTTGATGGCGAGCTTGCCGTTGCAGAAACGCCCCAGCGAGGTTATGCGCTGTTGGCCATCGAGCACTTCGAGGCGACCATCGGCGGTGCGATTGAAATATATAAGCCCCAAGGGATACCCTTTCAGCACCGACTCAATCACGGCGACATCGCGCTTGCCATCGGCATAGATGTAATTGCGTTGATACTCCGGCTGAATGGTGAGGAGACCGCCCATTCCGAAAAGGCCTTTGGCTTCAAGCTCGTTATAGACAAAGCCATCGCAAATGTCGGCTATCGTCCATTGTGTATGTAGTTTCGTTTTCATTTGGTTTGTGGATTGTTATTTATTTGAAATATTAGGGCAGACACAGGGAGATTCAGGCAAAGAGTTAGGTTTGCTACCATATCCACGGAAATTAAAGGAATTAAATCCAAGTCTCCGAGATGGGCAGCTCTACTATATTGAAAATGGAATACCGCAGAAGCCATATGCACGAGTGTTGATAAAAGCTATAAAATCGAATATTTGAAATATTAGGGATGGCAAAACGAGGTGCTGGAGACCCGGCGTTAAAATCAAAAGTTTATACTAAAAATGATTATCCCAACTATTCGGATTTGAATGCTACACCTACATTATGGGGTGCCGATGGAAAACTTTTCAATACTTATCCGCGAATACTAATTAAACATTCAAAAATCTAACAAGAACACGGGCATACACTTGTGTGTAATAATGATTCTCTACGATGTAATAAGTTGCTCCGACAGGTGCTGATTTAACTTGTAATGCAGCTCCATCGTTGAGTTTCGTAACTTTCGACTCGTTACCATTATTACTTATCTGAATTTGTTCAGGATAAATCTTATTGGCACCGCCAAACCAAGTTTTTGTTATCCCTAATATTTCAAATTGCTCCGGGCAATACTTGTCGAGGAATGAAATAGGTACTCCCATAGCGCCATCGTAGTCTGATGGGATTGCATCAGTAAATGGCACTTCGATTGCATCATAGTTATCGTAATGCTGATATCCTTTTCCTCGTATCTCTTTATGTTTGGAATACATAATGTTTTCCTCCATTGTCATAAGTGATAGAGGTTGGTGACGCCGGCCATGGTCGATGTTGGTAAACCAACAGCAATTCCGGAACTTAACTAAGCCAGTGCTGTCATCTTTTACTCCATTAGCGTACTCTCTTTCTCCAATTGGTCGGAAGAATGCATTGCCATTATGAAAACCATTACCAAGCCAAATCCTATTATCCTTTATCAAAGGAAATACTTCTTTGTATGTTAATGCGTTCATATTGCCTATGATCACAAACTTTTTGTCAGCCTGGACAATCCAAGCGAGGAATTCGCGGAATAGCGAGAACGGAGGATTGGTGACGATGATGTCGGCCTCGTCGCGCAAGGCGGTGACTTCGGGGCTGCGGAAATCGCCGTCACCTTCAAGATAATGCCACTGGATATCGTGGAAATCAATAACGCCATCGCCGCTGACATCATGGTCGAGGACAAAAATTTTGCCGCGGACAGAGGTCTTAGCCGGGTCGTACTGCGGCGCGTCCTGCTCAAAAAGCGATGGATGCCAAGGGGTCTTGTACTTTTTGCTTTCGGGCGCATACGATGTTGAAATCAGCTTTTTCAGGCCGAGGGTCTGAAAATGCTGAGCGAAATAGAGCGTGAAGTTGCTTGACTCCGGGTCATCACACGGCAGGAGCACCGTCATGCCTCGGAATACGTTGGGATTATATTCAAGGTAAGCGTTGATTTCACGCTCAATATCGTAGTACTGAGTGTAAAACTCATCATTTTTAGCGGTTTTAGCCGCCGACAGAGATTCATTAGCCATAGAGACTAAGGCATTAAATATGTGTGCGAGAGAGTGGTATAGCTATTTCACATCAACAAACACACGATGATACATTTCACAAACATGGCGCAGGCCCGCGGTGATAGCTACGAATAGCAAGACCTATTTTTCCGACCTGCGATGTGCAAAGATAGCAAAAAAATTGAAGTTTTATCAGTAAGGAATCCTCAAAAAAGATTAATCGCCATAACAAAAAATTAGGGAGGAGAGGGAGGGGAGGAGGGAGAAGATGTGCGGAAGAATGATAAAAGATGTTTATAATGGCGAAAAGTAGCAAAATACCGGTATTTTTTTGTTACTTTTGTGGAAAATTGGCGTCTAATAGAAACGCAACAAACAAACATAAATATATGAAACGAATAATAAACTCTTTATTGTCAATATCATTAGCACTGATGACAATGCAAGCAGAAAACCCATTTTATCAGGAGTTTACGGCGCATCACGGCGCCGTGCCGTTCTCGGCCATCAACAACAGCTATTGGGAGGCTGCCATCGATAGCGGCATCTCGAAGGCCAAATCAGAGATAGATGCCATAGTGAAGCAACGGTCGATGCCAGACTTTGACAACACGATAGCCGCGATGGCCTACGGCGGCCAAGACCTGAACCGTGTGCTGAATGTGTTTTTCCCGCTCTTGTCGGCTAATGCCGATGACGAGATGATGGATATCTCGGCACGCGTGACGCCCAAGCTCAGCGACTTCTCCACGGGCATCACCCTCAACGAGGCACTGTGGGAACGGGTGAAATATGTGTATGAGCACCGCGACAAATATGACCTCGACGATGAGGACAAGATGCTGCTGCAAAACACCTACGACTCGTTTGCCCACAATGGCGCCAACCTTCAAGGCGCGGACAGAGAGACCTACCGGCGTCTGTCGTCGGAGCTGTCGTCGCTCACCACCGATTTCGGGCAGAATGTACTCAAGGAGAACCGCACCTACGAGGTGTATCTCACCGCCGATGATTTGGCCGGGCTGCCGCAATCGGTGATTGACGCTGCTGCGCAGAGCGCTGCCGATAAGGGTCGTGCCGGCGAATACCGCTTCACGCTTGACCAGCCGGTGTATATCGCGTTTATGAAATACTCACAGCGGGCCGACCTGCGCCAGAAGATGTATATGCTGTACAACGGACGCAACACCAAGGGCGAATACTCTAATGTGGAGCTTATGGCAAAGATAGCCGATTTGCGCCGACAGATAGCCAACCTGCTGGGGTATAAGACCTACACCGAATATGCGCTTCAGCACACCATGGCGAAGACACCCGAGGGGGTATATGACCTGCTTGGCCGTCTGCGCACAGCGTATGCGCCTGCTCTGAAGGCCGAGATGGCTGAGCTCACGGCCTTTGCGTCGCAGTATGAGGGTCATGAAGTGACCATAAATCCGTGGGACTATTCATACTACTCCAATAAGCTCAAGGCTGCCAAATACTCGTTTGACGAAGAAGCCTTGCGCCCCTACTTCCCTCTCGACAAAGTGATTGACGGGGTGTTTGGCTTGGCCACTCGCCTATATGGCCTGCAGTTTACGCCCAACGACAGCGTAGATGTGTATCACCCTGATGTGAAGGCATACGACGTCACCGACGAAGCCGGCAACTATGTAGGCTTGCTCTACACCGACTTCTTCCCCCGGGCCACCAAGCGTCCCGGCGCCTGGATGACCAATTTCAGCGAGCAAAGCATCACTCCCGACGGTGTGAACCACCGTCCGGTGGTGACCATCGTGATGAATTTCAACAAGCCTACTGCCGAGACACCGGCACTGCTCACGCCCTACGAGGTAGAGACCTTCCTGCATGAGTTCGGCCACTCGCTGCATGGCCTCCTTGCCGACACCAAGTATCCGACCCTATCGGGCACCTCAGTGTATCGCGACTTTGTGGAGCTGCCGTCGCAATTCAATGAAAATTACCTGACGGAGAAAGAATTTCTTGACACCTTTGCCCGCGACTACCGCACGGGCGAGGCCATACCCCAGGAGCTGATAGACAGGCTGGTGGCCTCAACGCGCTATGGCGCGGCGTATGCGTGCATGCGCCAGCTGACATTCGGCTACCTTGATATGGCCTGGCACAGCACTACCGAATATGTAACCGACCCGGTGGAGTTTGAGAAGAATGCAATCGAGCAAGTTGCCGTCTTCCCGTATGTCGATGGCACGATGATATCGCCGTGCTTCAGCCACATCTTCTCGGGCGGCTATGCCTCGGGCTATTACAGCTACAAATGGGCTGAGGTGCTTGACGCCGACGCCTTCTCACTGTTCAAGCAAAGAGGCATCTTTGACAGAGCCACGGCCCATAGCTTCCGCGACAATATCTTGCGCAAGGGCGGCACGGTAAGCCCCGACGAATTATACCGACGGTTCCGCGGTCAAGACCCGACCATCGATGCACTGCTTGAGCGCGACGGCATCACCGTGGGTCACAACTCCACAGTGGCCCAGCCCCAGAAAGACTAATCCGCGCCACGACGATGAGTCAGGAGACCGACACCCGAGCAAGCGTCGTCATCATCGGAGCGCCCTTCAGCTATACGGCAGGCCATTATATGCGTATAATAGCACTGCGGTGGCTGTGGCGCTACGGATGGATGGCGGCGCTGCCGCTTATCGGCCTGGCGATAGCATCAAAATATGATTTGCGTTTGTTTGTAGTGGCATTGATATTGGCGTTGGTGGCTTACCCGCTTGCGATGTGTGTGGCGTATATGAGCTATGCCTTAAAGCCGGTGACGATAGCCAACACGCAGATGCATCATTGGGAGTGCAAGTCCGACGGCATATATATGGAGATTGACAGCGAGCACAAGATGGATATACCGCAGCCATATTGCCGCTACAGCGATATAGCGAGGTATGAGGACTCGGGGCGCGATATCTTGCTGATATACAAGGGCAACAGGCTCGACGGCTTTGTGGCGATGCCGACAGAAAGCCTTCAGCCCGAGCAACTGGAGCAGCTGATAAGCCACTTGCGGCAGTATGACATCACCAACGGCTGATGATACGGCGTAAATATCTAATGGCATGGTTTTTGCTCACAACGATGATAGAGTCATTCATTACAACACATAATTGAATTATGACACACGACGAAGTCAAGACATTCAATAGCCGCGTGAGCAAGCTATTGTCAGAGGGCAAGCTGCGCGAAGCCTTAGCCGATATGCGCGTTCACAGCGAGCGCATAATGGCATGGGAATTGACCTCACGCATAGACGCCATAGAGCAGCACTATAAGTATATGCTGAAGTATTTAGCCGATGGCGTGACCGACCCGGAGCGCGACAATCAATACGCCAATATCGTCAGCGCCGCATATTCATTGCTTGACTCGGTGACACGCGAGATGAAGGTGCCGGAGACGGCCACGCTATACTTCAACATGGTGCGCACACGTCGCGCCACCGCCGGGCGCGGCATCACCGCCTTGGCGCAGAGCTACCTGGACACGGCCGACCGATATGCAGCCGAGGCAGAGAGCGTGGCACGCGAGCTGTTTTCGGCGATATGGACCACATTCCCCCTCAGCAACAGCGACATCGAGAGCATCACAGCGCTCACGGGCAGCGACGATGTGCCGGCGAGCGTGCGCCGTATGATGGTCAGCGCCGTATGGCTCGGAGCGATAGAGTATTTTGACGAGCCGCGAATGATACTGCTTGCGCAGATGTATATTGACGAGACGTTGCCGGCTGAAATGCGTCTGACAGCCTTAGCGGGCATGATGTTTGCACTGCTGCGCCACAGCGGGCATATAGTGCCGCCGAAGCTGCGCCACGCAATAGACGCGATGAAAGAGAGCGCGACCTGGCACTCGGATATGATAGCACTGTGTCTGGAGATGACACGCACGCTGGCCACCGCCGAGATTTCGCGCAAGCTGCGCGATGATGTGTTCCCGGAGCTGATGCAGTTAGGCAAGGAGATAGAGAAGAAAATCAGCAACAACGAGCTGCCTCAAATCAATAGCCCGGAGGACCTTGTCGAGAACCCGGAGTGGGAAGACATCATGCGCAACAAGGGCTTGCAAGATAAGCTCATAGAGCTGTCAGAGCTGCAGAGCGATGGCGGCGATGTGTATATGGCCAGCTTTGCACATCTTAAGCACTTCCCGTTTTTCAATCATATATCGGGGTGGTTTATGCCGTTTGACCCGCGCCAGAGCCAAGTGGCGTCAATAGGCAGCAACAATAGCGGTATGATAGAGTTGCTGACGTCAATGCCGTTTTTGTGTGACAGCGACAAATACTCGGTGGTGTTTTCGCTGAGCAGTATGCCGCAATCTCAGGCTATGGGCAACGCCTTTCAGAAGACGCCTGAGATGGAGGAGATGCTTCGGTCCATGCAAGACGAAAAAGGAGCTGAAGACCGCAGCCGCGCCTTTTTCAACGGATATATAAAGAATGTGTATCGCTTTTACAATGTGTATAGCCGTCGGGGCGAGTTTTATAATCCGCTGGCACATAGCGCCAAAATCACCACCCTGGCCATCGTGGGCGACATCTTCAGCGAGGCTGATACCCTTGAGGTAGTGGCCGAGTTCTTGTTCAGGCAGAAATTATATGGCGACGCTATGGCAGTGCTGACCCGCCTTGACGCGGTAGCAGCACCCACGGCCGAGCGGTTTCAGAAGTTAGGCTTTTGCGCAGAGCGGTCAGGCGACTATGTCAGCGCGTCAGAATACTATGACCAGGCTTATTTGCTCGACGGCAACTCGCGGTGGACGATACGGCGGTTGGCGGTGAGCATGGGCAAGCTGCGCCACTATGAGCGGGCGGCAGGCCTGTGGCAGAAGCTGGTGGAGCAAGAGCCTGACGATATAGGACTGCTGCTGCGCCGGGCATCGTCATTGACACACTGTGGCAAGTATGCCGAAGCCCTGCCGGTGTATTTCAAGATAGAATACCTCGATGACGGCAACGTCAAGGCCAAGCGTGGGAGAGCCTGGGCACAGCTGATGCTGAAGCAATTTGACGAAGCTGAAACGACCTTTGCCACGCTGGCGTTGTCAGCGGAATCTCGGCCCATCGATTTTGTGAATGCCGGCCATGCGGCCTTGGCGCGCAACGATTACGCCGCTGCCATCATGCACTATCGCGACGCCCTCAATATCGGGGGGCTGACACCAGCCGGGCTGTCAGAGGCATTTGACCATGACGCCGAGTCATTGAAGCGCCTGGGCGTGGATACGGCACAAGTGCCGATGCTCGTAGATGCCATATCATATATAAATATGAATGAATAAGAAAAATAAATAACAATACCGATAACATCACAACCCAACGACAGACTACCATGGTAATCCAACGCATCCAAACATTGCTGCTGCTCATAGCACTCGGCGCAATGGTGACATTCACGCTCACGCCCTTTGCCTCACTGACGATAGGAGGCATCACCGCCACGGCTACGCCGTGTGACCAACCTATCTTGCTGACCATCAGCGTCACTGCGTCACTGCTGCTGTTGGCCGACATCTTTATGTATAAAAATCTGAAGCGCCAGATTACAATCGCCGCCATCGCCGCGCTGCTTGAATGTGGCGCCGCCATCACCGCCGGCATCATGGCCTTTGTCACGCTGGAGCACGCCACACCGGTGCTCGCCGGCGGCATCATCGCTGCCGTGGCAGCGCTTGTGCTGACCCTCGCGGCACGCCGCTATATGATAAAGGATAAGGAGTTGCTGCGCAGCTACGACAGGCTGAGATAAAGGCAAGACCAATCACCCCCACACACCACCACACGATAAAGCACCCCACTCCACTGACGATGAAACACATTGCCGATTTATTACAGTTTATGGATTCATCGGTGGTAAACTTTTACGCCGTTGACACCCTTAGCCGCCGCCTCGAAGCCGCCGGCTTTACCGCCCTGGATATGCGCCAACCGTGGCATCTTGACCGAGGCGGCAAATACTATGTTACGCAAAACGACTCAGCGCTCTTTGCCTTCATCGTAGGCACCGACACCGCATCGGCCGGGTATAAGATAATCTCGGCGCATAGCGACTCGCCGGGATTTCGTCTGAAGCCCAACTGCGAGATGCTGAGCGATGGGCGTATGCTGCGTCTGAACACCGAAGTGTATGGCGGCCCGATACTGTACACGTGGTTTGACCGACCCTTGTCGCTTGCCGGGCGCGTGATACTGCGCAGCGCCGACCCACTGCGCCCCATCCATCGGTTGGTGCGCTTTGACGAGCCATTGCTGACGATACCCCACTTGGCGATACACTTTAACCGCAGCGTCAACGAGGGCAACCCGCTGTCAAAGCAACGCGATATGCTGCCTATCATGGGACGCCTGTCGCCGGACATAGAAGCCAAGGGCTATATCACCCGACTGATAGCGGAGCGCCTTGGAGTGTCAGCCGATGAAATCCTTGACTATGACATCTCGCTGTATGACACCACGCCGGCGACGGTGGTGGGCATCAACGGGGCCTTTGTGACCGGCGGCCGCCTCGACGACCTCAGTATGGTGCATGCGGCGCTGACGGCGCTGTTAGAGTGCGACCACGAGCCGTCAAGAGCAACGTGCACCCGCGTAATGGCTATCTTTGACAATGAAGAGACGGGGTCCGGCTCAAAGCAAGGCGCCGCCTCGCCCATACTGGAATACATACTGCGCCGCATCAATACAGCCCTCGGCGGCAGCGACGAAGACTATATGCGAGCTGTGGCATCATCATTTATGATTTCGGCCGATAATGCCCACGGCGTTCACCCCAACTATGTGGATAAGCAAGACCCCACCAATCACCCGGTGCTCGGCGATGGTCCGGCAATAAAGATTAACGCCAACTGCAAGTATATGACCGATGCCGACTCGGCGGCTGTGTTCCGCGCGCTATGCGACAAAGCGGGAGTGCCGTGTCAGTACTTCGTGAACCATAGCGACTCAGCCGGCGGCTCGACGCTGGGCAATATACTGACATCGCAGATAGCAGTGAGAGGCGTGGATATGGGCGCGCCTCTGTGGGCGATGCACTCGGCACGCGAGACGGCGTCAGCAGCCGACCACGAATACACTATTGCCGCCTTCACCGCCTTCTACGACTGCTGACAGAGGCAGTCAGGAAGACCTACAATTGTGCCAAAATGCACGACGCCTACGCCATCAGTGGCGGCGCAGCATTTTGGCACAATATTTGCTTAATGTGTAGTAAACCAAGACACATACACACACTGATGGATAATATATTTTCAAACAGTTGCAACACACTGATGGGCAAGGCTCGCAGCGAAGCCATCAAGCACAATATGGGCAAAATCACGCCGGAGACGATACTTTTGGCGCTGCTTGATGACGAGGAGTCAGCGGCCTACAAAGCGATGGAGCACGTAAAGACGGGTGGCGACAGCCTCGCGCAGATGCGGGCGGCCTTAGATGACAGCCTCTACAATCTGGATATCACGCGCGGCGAGGGCGACACTGCCGGCGCCACCGGCGCCATGGAGATGGACCAGCTGTCAGCACGCGTATTCAAGCTCAGCAGCCTCGAGGCGCGTATGCTCAAAGACAGCATGGTGGAGCCGATACACATCATGCTGGCGCTGTTTCATAACTATGATGTGCGCAACTTAGTGGGTTTCGCACCATTTTTTAGCGCCGGCATAGATTACACATCACTGCACAAGTATGTGACCACGAGCCGTGGCCTGACAGTGAAAAATGCCGGCGATGACGAGGGCGACGATGGCGATGACCTCACGGTGCCCGGAGAGCGGCCGGAGGGCGAAAACACCGCCAAGCAGCGCGCCAAGGCCACACGCAGCGGCGCATCAGACACGCCGATGCTTGATAAGTTTGGCCACGACATGACACGCGCCGCCAAGGAGGGACGCCTGGACCCGGTGGTGGGCCGCGAGACCGAGATAGAGCGCTTGGCACAGATACTGAGCCGCCGCAAGAAGAACAATCCGGTGCTCATCGGCGAGCCCGGCGTGGGTAAGTCGGCGATAGTAGAGGGCCTGGCGATGCGCATCACCCAGCGCAATGTGTCGCGCATCTTGTTTGACAAGCGAGTGATAGCCCTGGATATGGCATCAATCGTTGCAGGCACCAAGTATCGCGGCGAATTTGAAGAGCGCATCAAGGCCATCCTCAATGAGCTGTCAAAGAATAGCGATATAATCTTGTTTATCGACGAGATACACACCATCGTGGGGGCAGGTAACGCCCAAGGGTCAATGGATGCGGCGAATATGCTCAAGCCGGCATTGGCACGCGGAGAGGTGCAGTGTATAGGCGCTACTACCCTCGACGAGTATCGCGTCAACATCGAGAAAGACGGCGCCTTGGAGCGTCGCTTCCAAAAAGTAATGGTGGAGCCAACTACGGCAGAGGAGACGCTGACAATACTGCGCAACATCAAAAACAAATATGAGGATCACCACAATGTGACATATACCGATGATGCGCTCGAGGCGTGTGTGAAACTCACCGAGCGATATATCAGCGACCGCAAATTTCCCGACAAGGCTATTGATGCCCTTGACGAGGCGGGGTCGCGAGCACATATCTCCAACATCAAGGCACCGGCCATCATAGAGGAGTTGGAGAAGAAGGTGGAGGAAGCCACGCAGATGAAGCTCGAGGCGGCACGCGCTCAGAAATTTGAGATAGCCGCCATGTGGCGCGATAAATCACACGCCTACGAGGATAAGCTCGCCGAGGCCAAAAGCCAATGGGAGAAGCAGATGGATGAAGACCGCACCATCGTAGATGCCGACAAGGTAGCCGAGGTGGTGGCTATGATGACGGGAGTACCGGTGCAGCGCATCGCGCAGGCTGAAGGGGCACGCCTCTTAGAGATGTCACCGGCTATCAAAAAGGCAATCATCGGACAAGATAAGGCGATAGAGACGGTGGTCAAGGCTATCCAGCGCAACAGGATAGGTCTGAAAGACCCCAACCGCCCCATAGGCACATTTATGTTTCTCGGGCCCACGGGCGTGGGTAAGACACATTTAGCGAAGAAGCTGGCCGAGTTTCTCTTTGATTCGGCTGAGACGCTTATCCGCATCGACATGAGCGAATATATGGAGAAGTTCACGGTGTCGCGTCTGGTAGGAGCACCTCCGGGCTATGTGGGCTATGATGAGGGCGGCCAGCTGACAGAGGCTGTGCGCCGTCACCCCTACTCTGTGGTGCTGCTTGATGAAATCGAGAAGGCACACCCCGATGTGTTCAACCTGCTGCTGCAAGTGATGGACGAGGGACGATTGACTGACAGCCTGGGGCGACGCATCGACTTCAAGAACACAATAATCATCATGACATCAAACATAGGCTCGCGACAGCTTAAAGACTTTGGCGCCGGCGTGGGCTTCAACACACGCGCCGTTGACAATGACTATGCCCAGGGCTTGATACACAAGGCACTCAACAAGGCGTTCTCGCCGGAGTTTCTCAATCGTGTAGATGACGTGGTGATTTTTGACCAGCTCGACCGCGATGCCATCTATAAGATTATTGACATCGAGCTGTCAGGCTTCCATCGTCGCTTGAGCGATTTGGGCTATGCCCTGCAAATCAGCGATGCCGCCAAAGCCTACATTGCCGACAAGGGCTATGACAGCGCCTACGGCGCACGCCCGCTGCGTCGCGCCATCCAGAAGTATCTGGAAGACCCGCTCGCCGAGCTGATATTGGGCGCCACGCTGCAGCCCGGCGGCACGGTGGTGGTGGATTATGACAAAGACACAGACAAAATCACCACCAAGGTGGAATGATAATAACTAAACAGCAATAACACGACAATAACAATAGACACAAATATAAGTAACTATGACTAAAGGTAATATCGGGGTTACAACCGAAAACATCTTCCCCGTCATCAAAAAGTTTCTTTACAGTGACCATGAAATATTTCTGCGCGAGCTGGTGTCAAATGCCATCGATGCCACGCAGAAGCTGCGCACGCTCTCGTCAGTAGGCGAATATAAGGGCGAGCTTGGCGACACCGCCGTGGAGGTGGTGGTGGATAAAGAGGCCGGCACGCTCACGGTCAAAGACCACGGCATAGGCATGACCGCCGAAGATATCGACAAGTATATCAATCAGATAGCCTTCTCGGGCGCTGAGGAGTTTCTGACGAAATATAAGGACACTGCCAATGCCATCATCGGACACTTCGGACTGGGCTTTTACTCGGCATTTATGGTAGCCACGAAGGTGGAGATACACTCGCTGAGCTATCGCGAGGGAGCAGAGCCGGTGCGCTGGACGTGTGACGGCTCGCCCGAATACACCATGGAGGCCGGCGATCGCAGCGATAGAGGCACCGATATCGTGCTGCATATCGATGACGACAGCAAGGAGTTTCTCGAAGCCGCACGTATCGAGACCCTGCTCAAGAAGTATTGCAGCTTCTTGCCGGTAGAGGTGCGCTTTGACGGCAAAGTCATCAACGCCACCGAGCCTAAGTGGATGAAGAAGCCCACGGAGCTTACCGATGCCGACTATCGCGACTTCTACCACGAGCTGTATCCCGGCCAGGACGACCCGCTGTTTTGGATACACCTCAATGTTGACTACCCGTTCACGCTGACCGGTATCCTCTACTTCCCCAAGATTAAGAATAACTTTGAGATTACTAAAAACCGCATACGCCTCTACTGCAATCAGGTGTATGTCACCGACTCGGTGGAGGGTGTGGTGCCGGAGTTTATGATGCTGCTGCAAGGCGTGATAGACTCGCCTGACATACCGCTGAATGTGTCGCGCTCATATCTGCAGAGCGATGCTGCGGTGAAGAAAATCTCGGGCTACATCACCAAGAAGGTGTCGTCGCGCCTCGAAGAGCTGTTTAAGGCCGACCGCGCTGACTTTGAGAAGAAATGGGACGATATCAAAATCTTCATCGAGTATGGTATGCTCTCAGACGAGAAGTTCTGCGACTCGGCTATGAAGTTTATGCTGCTGAAGGACACCGAAGGGCGCCACTTCACCGCTGACGAATACAAAGAGCTGGTCAAAGACTCGCAGACCGATAAAGACGGCAACCTGGTGTATCTCTACGCCAACAACCTTGAGTCGCAGTACAACTATATCAAGGCAGCAACCGACCGCGGCTATGATGTGCTGATGATGGACGGACAGCTTGACCCTCACTTTGTGGGTCTGCTCGAGCAAAAGCTCGAAAAGACACACCTTGTGCGCGTCGATGCCGACATCATCGACAACCTCATACGCAAAGAGGAGCAGCGCAGCGTGGACCTCACGGCGTCGCAGCGCAATATCCTCACCACGCTGCTGCGCTCACAGCTGCCCAAGGTAGAAAAGGCCGAATTTATGGTGACCTTTGAAGCTCTGAGCCGCGAGAGCATGCCTATCGTGCTGACGCAGAGCGAGTATATGCGCCGCATGAAGGATATGGCAGCGTTGCAGCCCAACATGAGCTTCTTCGGCGAGATGCCTGACAACTACAATCTTGTGGTCAACACCGAGCACCCGCTGATAGCCAAGATACGCGATGCAGCCGAAGCCGCCGTGGGCTCAAGCATCGAGCCTCTCGACAAGAAGATAGCCGACACTAATGCCGCCATCGCCGATATCAAGGACGAGAGCGACGAGGCCAAGCAGCGCCGCAGCGACCTTGAGAAAGAAGTCGCCGACGCACGCGCCGAAGAGGAGCGTATCATCAGCGAATATGCCGCCGGACAGGACCTGCCCAAGCAGCTGCTTGACTTGGCCTTGCTGGCCAATGGGCTGCTGCGCGGCGAGAGCCTCTCGGCCTTCATCGCGCGCTCGGTGCAAGGCATGATGTAATAGCGCAATAGCATAAATAGCAGATATGTAAGGCAAAGCCTCGACTTTTGATGTGTCGGGGCTTTGTCATTTGAAAAAGTATTTGTAACATAGAGACCTGATAACAGGACACTTAACAAACTATTCGGAAATGACCATTCATTAAGCTACAAATGACGATGATAAGAAAGCATATATTCTACGGAGCACTGACATTTGCGCTCGGGTGCATTGCAGGCAGCGCTATTACTTACGGCATAATTTCAAAGGACGTCAAAACCGAAACTACAACGCCGCAGCCAACTCCACCGCCAAGCCCCGTCAAGGCGCTATCAGAGTATCAAGGCATTGATGTATCAAACCATCAGGGGCGTATTGACTGGTCATTGGTATCAAAAGACGAGAATATTAAGTTTGTGTATATAAAAGCGAGCGAAGGCGCTACACACACCGATAAGTCATATCTGTATAATATCAAAGAAGCGCGAAAAAACGGGCTTAAGTGTGGCTCATATCACTATTTACGAAACACGAGCAGGATAGCAGCACAGTTTGAGAACTTCAAATCGAGTGCCAAGAAAGAAATGCAGGACCTCATACCGATGGTCGATGTAGAAGAAAAAGTGCACAAAGACAGTATAAAGCTATTTTGCTCGCTTATAGAGGAGCATTACGGCAAGAAACCGGCCATCTATGGCACTAACAGGTCATACAACACATATTGCGCGCCCGACTTTAATGACTACATATTGATGATAGGCCGGTATGGCAAGAAAAAGCCAATCATCAAAGGCAAAGGGCGCTATAGCATCTGGCAATACAGCGAAAAGGGCAAGATTGACGGCATCAAGAAGCCGGTGGATTTGGATAGGATACACCCGGATTTTGACCTCAGCAGGCTGGAAATGTGATAACGATGCCGCAGAGAGTAAAATCGGCGCCTTGACAGCATAATGAATGGCTGTCAAGGCGCTGACTTTTTGTGTATGGAGTAATGGGGTACGCCGAGGTGTCAGATTTCAGTGTATGTGGCGGGGTCGTACCACTTGGAGTACATCAGATAGTTATGGGCTATCTTTTGGTTGATTTCTTTAGCCTGAGCGCTATCCACCATCTTGATGAATTTGGCGGGCGCCCCACCCCACAGCTCTCCGGGGCCTATCTTTGTGCGCGAGAGCACTACGGCGCCGGCAGCCACGATGGCGCCTTCGCCCACTTCGGCATCGTCCATGACGACGGCGCCCATGCCTATGAGTGCATAGTCGCGTATCTTGGCGCCGTGGATGGTGACGTTGTGGCCTATTGACACATCATCGCCAATCTCGATGGTGGATTTCTGATAGAGCGTGTGGAGCACGCTGCCGTCTTGGATATTGACGCGGTTGCCGATGCGTATGGAATTGACGTCGCCGCGCAGCACGGTGCCGAACCATACGCTGCACTCATCGCCCATGACCACATCGCCAATGATTGAGGCATTAGGGGCAAGGAAGCAGTCTTTACCAATCTGCGGCGTAAAGCCGCGCACCGGAATCATTAAAGCCATAGTCTTTGTGATGATATTAATGTTATAAGTTTTGATGCTTGTGATTAGAGGGCGATTATAGAGCCGCCGTTTTTTCTTCGAGCCAGGTGCGCTCTACCGAGTTGAGGCAGGGCGAGAGCATGGAGCGCACGCGAGTGTGGTACTCGTTGACCCACTGTATCTCTTCGTCGGTCATTATTGAGGTGTCAAAGAGTGCACGGTCAAAGGGGCAGAGCGTGAGCGTCTCAAATTTGTAGAATTCGCCGAAGTCAGTGGTCATGGCGGGCACACAGAGCACGAGGTTTTCGCATCGAATGCCGTGGACACCCTCGCGGTATAGGCCGGGCTCGTTAGATGTAATCATGCCGGGCGTCATGGGCGCGGGCACATAGTTGAGGCGTATGGACTGCGGGCCTTCGTGCACGTTGAGGAAGTGGCCCACGCCGTGGCCGGTGCCGTGGAGATAGCTGAGGCCCTCAGCCCAGAGGGCACGGCGAGCGATTGCGTCGAGCTGAGTGCCGCAAGTGCCTTGCGGGAATATCATCTTGGCCAGAGCGATGTGACCTTTCATCACGAGCGTGAAGTCGCGGCGCTCGAGGTCAGTGGGAGTGCCGAGGCATATTGTGCGCGTGATGTCGGTGGTGCCATCAAGGTATTGAGCGCCCGAGTCAATGAGCAGGAGGCCATTGGGGTGTATTGTGGCATTGCTCTGCTCGTCGGCCTCGTAGTGAACGATGGCGCCGTGAGGGCCGTAGCCGGCAATTGTGCCGAAGCTCTCGTCGAAGAACAGGGGGCTCTGCGAGCGGTGGCGATACAGCACCTTAGCCACATCAAGCTCGGTGAATGTGGCGCCGGAGGCCACGGCTTGCTCAATCTCCATCAGCGACTTGACCATGGCCACACCATCGCGGAGCATAGCTGCGCGCACACCGGCTATCTGGGCGTCGTTTTTGCAGGCCTTGAGCATCGCCACGGGCGAGGCGCCCTCTACGGCTTTGGAGCCGAGGGCGGCGGCTAATGCCGAGACCGTGCGCGCCGGCTCAATGAGCACCTTTGCTGCGGCGGGCAGCGAGGCGAGGAAGTCCTTGACGGCGCTGTAGTCCTTGACGGCCACGCCTTGCTCGGCGAGATATGCGGTGGTGTCATCGGCGAGCTTGGCGCTGTCAATGAGCAGCACCGACTTGCCGGCGGGAGCCACATAAAGGAACGAAGTGGCCACGGGATTGTACTTGACGTCGTCAGCACGGATATTGAGCAGCCATGCTATCTCGTCGAGCGCCGAGATGAAGGCGGTGTCAGCGCCTTGAGCCTCCACGCGCTCGAGCACGGCGGCAATCTTGTCGGCGGCAGCGATGCCGGCATATTTGATGTCATGGACAAATATCTTGCCTTGAGGCAGGGCCGGGCGGTCAGGCCATATCTGGTCGAGGACGTCAAAGTCATCGGCGAGGAGTATGCCGCGCTTGGCAAAAGCGGCAGTCATGGCTCGTGCTTCGCTCAATGGGAGCAGCATACCATCTATGCCCACCTTGTCGCCGGCGGCGAGGTGCGAGCAGATATAATCGTTGATTGACGGGGTGCCGGGGACACCGTCCTTCATCAGGGTGATATCTGTGCCGTCGAGCTGGTCGGCTGCTTGGAGGAAATAGCGAGAGTCAGTCCACAAGAAAGCCTTATCAGCGAGCACCACGAGCGTACCTGCGGAGCCTGTGAAGCCGCTGAGAAAACGTCGAGCCTGCCAGTGCGAAGCTAAGTATTCGCCGGCGTGGGGGTCGGCTTGCGGCACGATAGCGGCAGCGATGCCTGCATCGGCCATTTTTTTGCGCAACATACCGAGACGTTGCTTAATTTCTTCTTTCATTGTAATATGGTTTTATGTCAGCGCAAAGATAGCGAAAAATACTGAAAGAGCTGTGATGGGAGGCGATAAAAAGATATAGCCCGAAGTCAGTACCACAAATTGTGGTACACTTTGACCTTTAGGGGTCAAAATGTGGTACAAAAACAGCCTCTTTTAGGCGTTCTCAAAAATTCAATATATTTTAACTAACTTCTTTAATATTGGCGTATATTAAAGACATATTTGCGTTAATTAAGTTCCCAAAACAGGATAAAATATGCCTTTGATTAACTGCGACATTGTTTATAAGTTTTATGTAATTTATCTAACTATCAAGAAAGATTCCATAGAAATAAATTTCGTATCTTTGCAATCATAAATAACGCGACACAAAATGATACATATCTGGCTTGACGAAAGCGATAAACACGTAACGTACTATTCAAATTTCTATGGCGGTATCCTTGTCGAATCCCGGCATAGAGAGATAGTGTTGCAACGAATGGAAGCCGTAAAGCTGAAAGCGAATATTATAGATGAAATAAAATGGCAAAAGGTAAATGCCTATCACTTCGATAAATACATTCAACTCGTTGATGAGCTATTTGAAATGGGGAAAGAAGGACTCTTAAAAATCCGCATATTCTTTCGACATAATCAATATGAGCCGGAGCTTACTCCTCAAAAAAGGAAAGAGGAATACCCAATTTTATACTATCAGTTCATTAAATACGCTTTTGGTCTCGTTTTTGCCAATGATAAAGAAGGAATTCGCCTCTACTTAGATGAAATACCATTAAATCAGGAAGATAAGACAAATTTCGTAATGCATTTATATAGCCTTAATAACGACTATGATTTTAAGGCAAAAGGCGTACATTTCGTAGAAAAAGGCATCTCAGAAGTTGATTCTAAAACCCATTTACCACTTCAATTTATGGATTTAATACTTGGAGCTATCTGTTTCAAGCTAAACGAAAAAGATAAATTGAAATCTGATGGCGAAGAGCGACCTGGAAAAAGAACAATCTTGAAGTTGAAAATGTACAAGTATATAAACTCAAAAATAAGAGAAATCTATCCGGATTTTAATATTGGAATTTCAACACCAATAAAAGAGGAGTCTGATAGGTGGTTCCAAATCTACAGGCATTGGAGTTTCAAACCTAAGCATCACACACGCAATCTCACACGAACAAAAAGGGCAAAAAAATAGTCCTGCGCGACCTACACTTGTGAGCTACGCACTTTTCACGTAGCCGTTCAGTCACGACAGGATATTTTTCTGATGCAAATTTACGAATTGTTTTACATCATTCAAAATTATAACAATTATTTTTTCAAAAAGTTTTTTATAATCTGACATCTGACAAAGCCACCACAGCGGTGATTGGAGGCGATAAAAAGATATAGCCCGAAGTCTCGCGACTGGGGGCTATATCGTCATTCACTGTGATTATTAACCACTTATACATGAAGTGGCAGTATGCGTTTGGGTTACTTGCGCTTGTAGTAGAGGTCTTCTATGCAATCCATGCCTACGATGTCAGACATGTCGTAGCAGAAGTGGAGCATATCGCTTTTAATCTCAATAGTGGCCTCGAGGTTCATCTCGGCATATTCTGTGCCTTTGAAGCGGAACTTGTTGCCCT
>SAMEA3663036__coassemble_396_pt1 | contig 20930 bp, 20 predicted proteins | sample SAMEA3663036__metabat2_low_PE_026 | metagenome-assembled genome bin SAMEA3663036 (sample SAMEA3663036) | pig gut metagenome | biome: pig gut; feature: pig-associated habitat; material: faeces | place: France | collected 2012 | reverse complement strand
TATCAATTGTGACAGTATGAAGGGCGTATCAGCAGCTTTGTTGCTCATTGTCAGTGGCGTAGCATCGGCCTCGGCGGCGACTATCGCTCCGGCCGACACACCGCTTGCTGACAGCACCTCAGTGGCTTTGGGCTATGTGCTCGGCCGCAACGCTACTGAAGCTATGCAGGGCTTTAAGGCCTCGGGCATAATCATAGACGATCGTGTGGTGGTAGAGGCTATGACGGCTGTGATCTCAGGTCAAAAGCCGGCGTTTGATGCAGATGCAGTGCTTAACAATGTGTTCGCACAGATGCGCAAAGCTCAGCCGGAGCGTTGCGACTCAGCTGAGCAACAGCGTTTTGTCGAAGCTGCAGCAGCGAGGCCGGGAGCACGTCAGATGCCTGATGGATTGGTGGTAGAGACGCTGACGTCGGGCTCGGGTGCGAGCCCTACTTTGCAGAGCATCGTCACGGTGCATTATGTGGGCGAGCTGTCAGATGGCACGGTGTTTGACGACACCACCGCCGGCTCGCCGATAGAGCTTAAGGTGGCCGATGTGACAAAAGGCTTTGGCGAGGGTCTGCTGCAGATGCAGCCCGGAGGCTCTTATCGCCTTACGATGCCGGCATCGTTGGCTTACGGCGAGGAAGGCATCGGGGGCGTAATCCCGGGAAATGCCGCCCTGCAGTTTACAGTGCAGTTGATTGAAATTAAGTAATATATCACATAACAAGAAATAATTTAATAAAATGAAGAAGACAATTTTATGTGGGTTGGCGGCAGTGGCTCTATGCGCCACATCATGCTGCAACAACGGCTGCTCGGCTGATGGCGACAATGCTGCTGTTGACAAGGCTACGCAGGACTCACTCTCTACGATTTATGGTTCAAACATAGGCTCGTACATCCTCGCCGACTATCTGCGCTTTGGCGAAGAACACCAAAATGATCAGACCCGTAAGGACATCATTCGTGGCATACAGACAGTGCTCGCTGCTGATGCCTCAGATGGCATGCTGATGGGCCTTCAGATTGGTGCTCAGATGCTGCAAGAACTCCAGCAGCTGGAGGCGCAAGGCATCACCATCGATAAGACTCTCGTGATGAATGCTTTCAAGCAGTCGTTTATGCGCGACAGCGTAGATAGCGAGGCTCTGCGTGCCGACTCAGAGACATTCTCCGCTATGATATCGCGGATACAATCGAGCCGCGAGGCTGCCAATGATGCCGTAGCCGCAGCTGCTCCGGAGGCTGTCGATAACGAAGCTGCCGGGAAGCAATTCCTCAATGATGCTATGGCTGCAGACTCAGATATCAAGGTGTCGCAATCAGGTCTTGGATACAAGATTATCAATGCCGGAGCCGGCCCTGCTGTCACTGACAAAAGTCTTGTCACTGTGCACTATACGGGCAAGCTCATTGATGGCACCGTGTTTGACTCAAGCGTAGAGCGCGGCGAGCCTGTGACATTCTCCCCCGAAGGTGTGGTGCCCGGTTTCGGCGAGGGACTGAAGCTGCTGAGCAAGGGCGGCAAGGCCACGCTCTATATCCCCGGCAATCTTGCGTATGGCGCAAAGGGTGTGCCCCAAGCCGGCATCGGCCCCAACGCTATGCTTATTTTTGATATCGAGGTGCTCGAGGTGGAAAACGCTCAGTAATCGCCCTCCACATATACACACTGCATTTAACGCGAGGCTGCAATTTGTTGTGGCCTCGCTTTGTTTTAGAAATCATTGATTACGTCTCGATTAACTTTTAACTTGCCGTGATATAGGTTTGTGTACTCAGATGACGACAGAGCATCAAAAGTTGCTGTTATATAATGTGAATTTATCGAAAAAGACGTTTTGGTTAAGCCTTGCAGTGGGCTAAAATCACTAACTTTGTGGTGATACCACGCTGAAAATCTATAAAGACAAGATGCTGACCCTCGCGATAACACCCATATTGACCTTGTGTGCAGCCACTTTGGTGGCCGGCGCAGCGTTGGTGCTGTCCTTTGTGCCGAGGCTGCCGGCGGCATTGTGTGCCTTCGTGGCTTTGGTGATATCGCATTTCAGTGGCCTCACCATATATGGCGGTCAGGACCTTGCCTTCTGGGGTATTGCGTCAGCTATCGTCGCCGCCATTAGTGTTGTGTCGCGGCGCGACAAGGCTCCGGCGTATGCGCGCGCAGTGCAGGCTTATATGGCCGGCGGAGCATTGGTAGGCGCAGCAATCGGGTTGGCGCTTACCACGATGGCGGCCGTGATAGTGGCGAGCGCAGTGGGCGCTTTTATGGGGCTTGAGGCTTTTCGCCGCACGCCTCGCGGCCGTGAGTGTGTATCGCTCAAGCCTCTTGATGTGATGGCAGCCATCGGTCTGCCGCTGGTCATCAATGATTCAATCATTATGTTAATCCTCTCTCAATTACTCTCTTGAATACAATGCGTAAGATTTTATTGATAATAATATCCTCGGTAATATTGCCTATCGTGATGACAGCGGCCAAGCCATCACTGTCAAAGCCGGACTTGGAAGCTATCAAGCGAGCCACAACTGATGAAAATGACTCGGTGTATTACTATCCGCGCCTGTTGGCAAAGTTTATGTCAACTGACACCACGATGACACCCGAGCAGTTTCAGTATTTCTACTATGGCACTTATTTTCAGGAAGACTATGACCCGTATCGCGGGCCGGTCAACTCTGATGAGTTGAAGGAACTGGAACGTATCTACAGCACCCCTGACCGCAAACGCTCAGAGCTGCAGCGCATAGAGAGATATGCCATTGCGTCAATCGAAGACAACCCGGTGAACCTGCGTCAGCTGACTAATCGCATCTTCGTCTTTGAGCAGAAAGGCAAGCTCAACGAGGCCAAGATATGGCAATACAAGCTCAACAGGCTCTTGCTGGTGATAGCCTCGTCAGGCTCGGGCGCAAAGCCTGAAGATGCGTGGATAGTGGTGTATCCTCAAGATGAGTATGACTTCTTGAATATGTCAAACCACACTGCCATCGACCACAAGTTTATCTCTGATGACAGCGCACGAGCTTACGATTATATTGCCGTGAAGCCAAAGACCGAAGATGCCCCGAAGGGATACTACTTTGACATCAGCGAGGTGCTCAAGCAATATTATGCCAAGCATCCGGGCGAGGTGCAATCTATGGATTGACAACCACTAATCCTCTAATATGGCAAAGGTAGTAAAGACAAATGCATCGCGACTGCTCGAGCACGCAAAGATAGCGTTTGAGCTGGTGCCCTACGAGGTCGATGAGACCGACCTCGCGGCACAGCATGTGGCCGACTCTCTGGGCGAGGACATAAATCAGGTGTTTAAGACTCTGGTGCTCCACGCTGACAAGGTGGGATACTTTGTGTGTGTCATTCCCGGCAACTGTGAGGTTGACCTCAAAAAGGCCGCGCGTGCCATAGGGGCCAAGAAGGCTGAAATGTTGCCGATGAAGCAACTGCTGCCGCTCACCGGGTATATCAGAGGCGGGTGCTCGCCCATAGGCATGAAAAAGCCATTTCCAACGATATTTCATGCCACAGCCGTGGATTTCGATGTGATTTATGTCAGCGCCGGCCAGCGCGGGTTGCAGCTCAAGATAGACCCCCGGGCGCTGATAGCCTTTGTAGGCGCCCGCATTGATGATGTCGTCAAAGATGATGTGAGGCTATGAATACTTTCGGCACGCTCTTTAGGATAACTACCTTCGGCGAGAGCCATGGCCCGGCTATCGGCGGCATCATTGACGGTATGCCGGCCGGTATGAGCCTTGACATGGATGCTCTGCAAGCCTATGTCAATAGGCGCAGCCCCGGGCGCTCTGCCGTGGCCACGCAGCGCCGTGAGTCTGATAGCGTAGAGCTCCTATCAGGCATAGGTCTCGATGGCGTCACGCTGGGCACTCCTATAGGCTTTATGGTGCGCAACAGCGATTGCCGACCGCAAGATTATGAGGCAATGCGCCATACATTCAGGCCATCGCATGCCGACTACACTTACCAAGCCAAATATGGCGTGCGTGACCATCGTGGCGGCGGACGCGCCTCGGCGCGCGAGACAGTGGCGCGAGTGGTGGCGGGCGCAATAGCATATCAGGCATTGCAGCGCTATGGCATAGAGATATGTGCTTTCACCCGCTGTATAGGTCCGGTGAGATATGATATCTCGCCCGCCGACTATGCCGGGGTGAGCAATGCCGATGTTTATGCCTCCGACCTCCGATGCCCTGACGAGGATACTGCTCAGCGTATGCGCCGCCTCTTGGCGGAAGTGCAAGCTGACGGCGACAGCGTCGGTGGCATCGTTTCTGCTGTGATAAAAGGCGTGCCTGCCGGCCTTGGTGAGCCCGTATTCGGCAAATTCAGCGCTACGCTCGCGGCGGCGATGATGAGCATCGGCGCCGCCAAGGGCTTTGAGTATGGCATGGGCTTTGATGGCGCTTGCTGCCGCGGCTCTCAGGTCATAGACCCCTTTACGATAGATGACGAAGGCGCAGTCGTCACGTCGTCAAATCATAGTGGCGGTGTGCAGGGTGGCATCACTAACGGTATGGATATCACATTCAGCGTGGCTTTCAAGCCCGTAGCTACTCTACGAAGGCCGGTGGATACGATTAGTGATAGCGGCGAGCGCGTGACATTGTCGGTCGGTGGTCGTCATGACGTGTGTGTGGTGCCGAGGGCTGTTGCTGTAGTTGATGCTATGGCAGCTATCGTGACCCTTGATGCACTGCTGCTAAGCAGAGCATCGCGCATCTGAGGCCATGAACGCTTATTATCGTGAATACGCTGATCTGCTGGCTGAGATATTTGGCGCCGGAAAGGTGCAGAAGATAGCCATTGACGTCAAGGCTTCGTGCCCAAATCGCGATGGCACAAAGGGCTACGGCGGATGCACATATTGCAACAACAAGGCCTTCAGCCCCGATTACGATAAGAGGCTGCTATCGGTGTCTAATCAGATAGAGCAGGGCAAGCGCTTTTTTGCTCGCAAATACAAGGATATGCGCTATGTGGCATATTTCCAGTCATATACGAGCACGCACGGGCGTGATGTAGATGATGTGATAAAACTGTATGAGGAGGCGGCATCGCAGCCCGATGTGGCGGGCGTCATCATTGCCACGCGTCCTGACTGTATGCCCGACATATTGCTGCAGCGCATTGCCGAGATGGCGCGTCACACACCTGTCGCTATCGAATATGGGGCAGAGAGCAGCCATGACGATATCCTGGCGGCGGTCAATCGTTGCCATACCTGGGCGCAGACCGTCGATGCGGTGATGCGCACCCATGCTGCCGGTATCCCGGTGGGCTTGCATCTGATAATGGGCTTGCCGGGTGAGACGCGTCAGATGATGATGCAGACTGTAAGGCGCGTAAACGAGCTGCCCGTTAGCTCGGTGAAGTTTCATCAGCTGCAGGTGCTCAAGAGCACAGCTATGGCATCAGCGCCGCCTCCCACATTCACTCTTGATGAATATTTGGCGCTATGCGTGGATATTGTTAAAGTATTGCGCCGCGACATAGCGATAGAGCGTTTTATCTCGCAGGCTCCGCCGGATATGTTGCTGGCGCCGAAGTGGGGTCTGAAAAACTATCAGTTTACTCACCTGCTCTTTAAGGCTTTGCAAAGTAGTCGCTGCGAATGAGAAGGTCGGATATTTGCCACGCCGCAGCTTTCAGGCTGTCGAGCTCGCTTGATGAGCGGCCGTGAAGCCTGCCGTAACGGTCAACCGAGGACTTGTTGGCTTCGTTGAGTATGCTCACTCCCAAGGCGTGGCGCAGTGCCTTGCCATCGCCTGCCATGATTTGCACTATGGTGGGATAAATGTCAATCTGCCCCACGGCTCGGCTGATATTAGCGGAGATGCCCGTGTTTGTGGCGATAAATGCTATGGGCAGGGTGTCGTGATTGTTGACTAACGGCCGGTCGGCTGATGTAACTTGGTCGTGGTCAGAGGCCAGCACCACCACGGTGTTGTCAGAAAGCCCAGACCGTGTGAGGCGCTTAAGGAAAATGCCGAGCTGAGCGTCAAAGTAATGCACCATCTGCATATAGTCACGCTCTATTGGCTCCACATCTGTAAGGCTGTCAATCCACCCTACGCGTTTCACCCCGGAGTCATTGAATGGGAAGTGCATACTCAGCGTGGTGATTTCGGCCATAAAGGGCTGCGGCAGCGATGCTATTTGCCGGCCGGCCATATCAAAAATTGCGGCGTCATAGCCGGTAGCCAACGGGTCAATGCCGGCTTTGGTGATGTCGTCAATATCATAGATGGCATCGTAGCCGTATGCTGATGAGGTGGAGCGGTGGTTCCACACATAGGCCGGCTCGCCTATCACCTCGATGGCACGGCCAAAGAAATGTAGTGCAGATGCTAATGAGGGGTAGGCGTTGTCGCCAAATGATGTGGCGGCGCTGCCATGAAGTAGGGGCAGTAGCCCGGTGTTGTAGATGAGCTGCCCGTCTGACGAGCCTCCGTCTCTGACTTGTGGCGTGACGTTAAGGCAGCTCACTGTGCCCGGCCGCGATATTATGTCATTGAGCGTGGGCGTTAGCTCTCTGTCGCCATACTTCTTGTTGATGACATACGCGTTGAGCGACTCTACTATTATGAGTATTAAGTTCTTATCGCTATTATCATGAAGTATTACTTCCGCTTGCCGGTAATAGGCGCCCATGCGCTTATAGTAATCGTTGATGGCTGATAGCTCCGTGTCAGATAGCTCTATGCTTTGGGTGTAACCAAGCTCTCTGATTTGGTTGATGATGTAGGGGGTAAGGCCATTTGAGTGCCAATGGTCAGCGCGCATAGCTCTCTTGCCAAAGCGCTTTGCCAGAGCCTCTTGCATGGTGCACATAGGTCGGCCGTTAGCGCGAGCGTAGTTGCGCAAAGATAATGTTACTGCCATAAATCCGCCGGCATACACTATCAGCGATACAAGCACGGAGGCGAGAGTCGCAGCCATCGTTGGGGTGGCCGAACGCTTCACTTTGAGCATAAGAAAGCACGCCACAGATAGCGCCGGCGCTATGAGGTACACGATGTCTGACGCCCGGGCAAGCGTGGCGATGCTGCCAAATACCAGAGCATTGTAGCTCTTTGCCGATATGATAGAGCTGAATGGTATCAGGTCATGCCAATATCTGAAGTATAAGACGTTAGCCCAAAGAAATACGGCTATTACGATGCATGGCAATAGCGATAGTACTCTCAGGCGGCATCGGCGCTCAAGGAGCCATGTGGGCACCATCACGAGGACGCCCTCGGATATGCTGATGATGGCATCAATAGCGATGGACGAACGCGTGCCCGTCTGCGCCGTAAAACACCATAGCATAGCGGCTATCGCTGCAATGGTGACAGTGTGCCACAGCAGCCATCGGCGTCGCGAAGATAGGTCATCCTTTATGATGCCGCAGATATTCATTGTCTCTTTGAAAGCATTAGATACAACTCGGCGCAGCCGCTCTGGAGCAAGTCAAGCACGAGTTCAAACCCTTCAGCGCCCTCATAATAGGGGTCGGGGATGTAATCATATCGAGAGAAGGTGTCGCGGACAAACTCGGACATCTGCACTATCTTGGCCTGCGCCTCAGGGGTGGGGGCTAGGTCGCGCAGGTCGCGTTCGTTATTGGCATCCATAGCCACGATGAGGTCAAAGTCATCAAAGTCGCTTTCGCGCACTTGGCGGCAGATATGTGTCAGGTGCAAATCACGTCTCACGGCGTGTGCGCGCATACGTCGGTCGGGGAGGTCGCCGATGTGGTATCTGCCCGTGCCGGCGCTGTCGATTATCCAGTTGGCATCGTCGTGATGCTCCGACACTATCTTGCGCATCACTCCCTCAGCTGCCGGCGATCTGCATATATTGCCCAGACACACGAATAATATGCGGCGCGGATATGTCATAGCGGCAAGCGCCGCCTCTGTTGAAGATTTCATAAGTGTGGATTATTATGTGATGTGCAAAGGTACGATTTTTTTGCTAACTAAAGGGCGTGTTGCTTTATGTTTTGCATAACGAGCGAGGCGGCATCGCTGCTGTGAGCGGTGCCGCCTCGATGACTATAGGGTGATGTGCCTATTGATTATTCGCTGTCTTTGGTGACGCGCTCAAGCCACTTCACCATGCCGAACATAGTGCCCATAGATATGAGGCAAACGGCGAGGAACAGCGCCCATGCCGTCCATATCGGGTAGTTGTTGTACACGGCCGGGCCGATCCATAGCAGCAGATTGCCCACGGCTGTGGCACCTAACCATAGACCCTGGCATAGACCCTGCATATTCTTCGGCGCTACTTTGGATACGAATGATAATCCCAGGGGCGAGATAAACAGCTCTGCCACCGTCATGAAGAAGTAATAGAGAATGAGCACCCATGCGCCCGAGAGCAGAGGTGTGCGCAATGCATCGGGGATTGCTTTGAACAGATTTGCCGAGGGGTAATCCATTACGAGAGAGAATACCGTCATAAAGAGGTAGGCGAGGCCTGCGAGACCCATACCGATGGCTATCTTTTTGGGCGTGGAAATGACGATGCCGCGGCGAGCCAGTCGGCTGAAGAGCCACATAATCACCGGCGTCAGGAATATCACAAAGAAGGGATTCACCGCCTGCCATATCTCCGGCGCTATTGACGAGGTGTCAACGAAATCGCGAGCAAACAGTGACATCGAGGTGCCGTTCTGGTGGAATGAGAACCAGAAGAACACGGCGATGCCTAACACGGCAAATAAGGCATACATGCGCTGCTTGATTTCGGCAGCCATGGCGAGGCGCTCTTCCTTGGTATAGTTGACAGCGGCTACCTTCTCTTTCTTTGCGGGGTTGGGGAGTCCTTTCTTCGTGGCGAGGAAAATAGTGAGAGATATCACCATCGCTGCTACAGATGCGATGAATGAATAGTGGATGCCGGTATTGAATACATCAAGGTATTGCGTGCAGAATTCGCGCAAATTGCCGCCGACGGCAAAGCCTACTTGCTGCGCTGATGTCACGAAATCAGTGTATAAATCGGGAGCCAGACCCTCTGTGCCTACCACGGTGTGGCAGATAGCAGGGAAGGCGGCGTTATATACCATGCCATTGGTCTCAAGCCACCAGCTGCGCAGCATTGGCGCTACGAAAGGTGCTATCAGACCGCCTACGTTGATAAATACGTAGAATATCTGAAAGCCCGAGTCGCGCTGTGAGCTATAACGGGGATTGTCGTACAGCTGACCCACGATAGCCTGCAAGTTGCCTTTGAAAAGACCATTGCCAAAGGCGATGAGAAAGAGTGCAAAGCATGTGAGGGCCAGGAGCCACGTGGTGTTGCCCGAAGTGGCGAGGATGGGCACCGAGAGTATGGCATAGCCTGCGGTCATGATGATGATACCGGTGGTAATGGTGCCTTTATAGTTGCACGTGCGGTCGGCGATAAGGCCACCTACGAGGCTGAGCACATATATTCCGGCATAGAAGACGGAGTAAATAAGAGTGCTGGATTCTTCGCTGAGACCGAATTTGGAGCATAGGAAGAGCACCAGCACTGCATTCATAATGTAGTAGCCGAAGCGCTCGCCCATGTTGCTGAGAGCGGCGGGTAGCAGCCCCTTGGGATGGTTTTTAAACATGTCGATTGGGGTTTGTTAGTAGTATTATTATTTATTATTGTTTCTTCTATCGGGGTGTTGGAATGTGATGGCGGCATCAGCTGCCGTGCTGCTGCCTTAATGTCTTGAATGCCAGGGCATACATACGCATTTGTTTGACCATTGCCGCAAGTCCGTTGCTACGCGTGGGCGATAGGTTCTCACTTAGGCCTATGTCGTCAATGAAATGCAAGTCAGCCTCGACGATTTCCTCGGGTGTGTGGCCGTTGAGCACACTGATGAGCAGCGATATGATGCCTTTCACGATTATGGCATCAGAGTCGGCGGTGAATGTTATCTCGCCTGACTCTGACATCTCGGCGTTGAGCCACACGCGGCTTTGGCAGCCTTCGATAAGATGCGACGGTGTCTTGTATTCATCGGCGATTGGAGGCAGCGTGTTGCCCAGGTCGATTATGTAGCTGTAACGATCCATCCAGTCTTCGATGTCGCTGAATTCGTCGATTATTTCTTGTTGTCGTTGTTCGATGGTCATTGTATTGTTGTGAGATATGTATGTCATTGAGTGATGGCGTGATGACGGAGAGCCACACCGAGCACCACTTGCCCTACGGCCTTGAGCGTAGCGCGGTCGATGCCTTCGATGTTGTCGGCGTGAGTGTGCCATCGAGGATTAAAGCTGCCTGTGGCGGCGTTTGTACATTCTATGATGTCGGTGGTGGGTATGCCTCCTCGCGAGAGGTAGATATGGTCATCAGTGACGGCGCCGCCGCTCTCGGGGATAAATCTGCCGGTGAGACCTTGGATAGCAGCCTCACGCCACACTATATCGGTGATGTTGCGAGCATTTTGGTTTGAAAAATACTCTCTGCGGAAGACGGCATCAGTGCCTCCTACCATATCCAGGAGTATGCCGTGAATAGGCTTGTCAGCTAAGGCATAGGGCTGATGCTCAATCCAATACTGTGTGCCGAGACACCAAGTGTCATCATTGTCGGTATCTGATATGCCATAGTCTTCGGCATCAACGAGCAGTATGTCAATGGCTGCCGCCTTGTCAGCGTGGCGTGCTATCTCGAGGGCTACGGCCACACCGCTGCCTCCGTCATTGGCACCGGGGATGGGGTCGAGGCTGCGGCTCTCGTCGGGGTCGTTGTCGGCCCACGGGCGTGTGTCGTAATGGGCAGCGATGAGCAGGCGTGGGGTGGGCGAGACGGTGTTGAAGCGTGCAAGAATATTGCACACCGGCAGTCGGTCGCCGTTGGCGGCGGTGATGGTGGCGTGCTGCTGTATGACGGTGTCAGCGCCATAGCTTTTAAGGCAATCTACCAGCCATTGGCGGCAGGCGCGATGCCCATCTGTGCCCGGCACACGATTGCCGAACGATAATTGGCGCTCTACGTAAGAGTAAGCACTGTCAGCATCAAAAGCGCTCACCGCGATGGCCGCGATGCTGTCAGCGGGCGCATCGGTCGCCTCTGCCGCTGTGGCGGTTTTGCCGCCGCATGCTGATGCTATCATCGTGGCGGATATCATAGCCGCATACACAATATAATGTTTTATACCTTTCATATCACGCTGAGCGTATTCTTGCCCTCGGGCTATATTATTGGCAAAGTTACAAAATAATTTTGTATCTGCAATCATTTGCGCCTGTTGTGCAAGATTTCACGCAAGATAGGCTCTACCTTGTCGGCATAGTGGCGAAATCCGAGGTCGGTGAGGTGTATGCCATCTACGGTGCCATCGTCCTCGACGCCGTCAAGACCGTCTGATGTGATATAATACAAATTGTCAGGGCACTCGGCTTTAAGCCGCTCATAGTTGCGGCGGAAAGCCTGATTTTTACGCGGCAGATAGTTGCCGAAATGACTGTCATAGCGAGCGTAGGGATAGATGGGGCCTTCGAGCATCACGATGGGCACATCGGGGCGCGCTTTGCGCAAGATGTTGACGAAGTCGTATGTGAGGGTGTCGCACATCATCTCGGTGCAGTTGGGCACCGGGTCCAGCAGATACATATCGGCATCGGCTATCTGCGCCATAGCGCGCGCCATGCAGGCGTCCATCTTACCTTCGCCGCTGATGCCTATGTTCACCACTTCGCAGTTGAGCTCGCGCGAGATGATGTTTGTGGCCGCCATGCCGGTGCGAGAGGCGCATCCGCCTTGGAGTATGCTGGTTCCGTATGCCACAATTTTGGTGCCGGGGTTGATGAGGTCGGGGCGCCCTGACGTGATGACGGCGCCGCTGTCAATCTTGACCCATAGCCGGTTTACGCCATCATACAGCGGCAGGTATATCATATACTCGTGCATTTTGCCATCAAGATTTGACACATAGGTTGACTCTACAGTCTTACATTCAGGGTCGTTTTTGTCGGTAATATATGGCCTGTTGGTGTTGACGTGGCGCCATACGCTATCGCCTTCAAAGGTGTATAGGTCTGTGCCTTTGAGCCCGGTGTCAGCCATGTGGATAAGGTGGGTATTCCACAGCAGCTCATATTTTACGCCTATGCGCTTGGAGTCAGTGGCAAAGCGCACCGCTATTCCCGACGAGCATTGCGAGCGCTCCCAGAGGTCCGGCCTGACGCTGTCGCGAAGGTATGCGGGTATGCGGGTGTAATCTCGCAGGGTGTTGTCCCAGCCTTTGTTGATGATGCGCAGTTGTTGGGCATCAACATACTGCCAGCTCGCTTCGGTAGAGTCATCGGCAATGGCCGTCAGAGTGCATATTATGGCGGCAAAAAGTGTTATTGATAGTTGTTTCATACGGTATGTGGTGTTTTATTTTGATACTTTGTGCAAATGTAGTGAAAATAATTCGGAAATTTTGCGTACTTTTGTATCAAACTAATGTAAACACCAAAACGAAATAATTGTATGGCAGGAAAGGTCATAGTATTATCAGCGCCCTCGGGGTGCGGTAAATCCACAATAATCAACTCAATCCTTGATAGCGGAGATGTGGATATGCAATTCTCCGTGTCGGCTACAAACCGCAGCCCTCGCGCCGGAGAGGTCAATGGCGTGAGTTATCACTTTATGACCACCGAGGCGTTTCAAGAGGCTGTCGCTGCCGGTGAGTTCATCGAGTGGGAAGAAGTGTATCCCGGCCGTTTTTACGGCACTCTGCGCAGCGAAGTAGATAGGGTGATTGATACCGGACACAATGTGGTGCTCGATATTGACGTCAAAGGTGCCCTCAATGTAAAGCGCATATACGGCGGTAGGGCATTGACCATCTTTATTGAGCCGCCGAGCATTGACGAGCTGCGGCGCCGCCTTGAGGGCCGTGGCACAGAAACGGCCGAGACCATCGCCGTGAGAATAGGTAAGGCAGAGTATGAGCTGGGCTTTGCCGCCGATTTTGATGTCCGCGTGGTCAACGATGACTTGGAGCACGCCATCTGCGACACCCGCAAGGTTATCACTGACTTTATCAATGCATAGTACGCTTTAGGAGGGCGTGGTCATGGGCGAGATAGTAGGCATAATGGGCGGGTCGTTTAATCCGGTGCACATAGGGCATCTGATGCTCGCTTCATATCTGAGCCAGTGGCGCTATGTCGATAAAATATGGATGACATTGTCGCCTCAAAATCCGCTCAAGACGGCAGTGCCTATGATGAGCGATACGCGCCGCTTGGCTATGTTGCAGATAGCCACCAAGGACATACCATATATTGATATCTGCGATATAGAGCTGTCAATGCCGCGGCCGTCATACACCATCAATACTCTCGATGTGCTGGCTAAGCGTTTTCCCGACAAGAAATTCAAGCTTATTATCGGCAGTGACAATTGGGCCGTGTTTGAGCAGTGGCGCGATTACCAACGCATCCTCGATGATTATGGCGTGATAGTATATCCGCGCGTCGGTTTCCCCATTGACGGTATGGCTGACGGCATGGAGGTGGCTGATGCCCCATTGATAGAGATATCAAGCACCTTTATCCGCAGTAATATCGCTCGCGGTAAGAATATGCAGTGTTTCTGTCCGCCGGGAGTATATAAATATATATGCGCACACAAACTATATCAAAAATGAACACATACAGCGACATACCTAAGAATACGATAGCTTTTTTGGCGCTATGCAAGGAGTATTGTGTGGCGGTAGAGGGCGTGAGTGACACTGAGCTGCCCGCTTTCATAGATACGATGCTGCGGTTATTGCCGCGCTTATACATCTCGGCAGCAGATATCCCGCAATCTGACACCGACGACTATTATGTCACGCAGGCTCTCACCGAGGATTACTACGACAATGTGCGCCGCCGCATTGAGTGCCTTATGGGCGAGGACGACAGCTATCTGGAGGTGTTTGTTGACGATATGAAGTATTCCGACACTCCGATATGCGCCAGCATCGCCGAAGGATTGGCTGACTTGTTTCAGGTGTTCTACAACATCCTTGCCACCATTGCCGACGATGCTGCCGAGCCGCAGGTAGTGTGTGGGGTGGTGTCGGCGGCTCGTGACGATTTCTATGGCTATTGGAGCCGTATCCTTTGCAACACCCTGCGTGCAATCAATGACATCAAATGCCGCTGACGTTATATTTTTTGCTCTGACAATGGCACGGTATGGGATTTTCTATGTACCTTTGCACACACTTTACAAACAATCATAGATGGAACAGTCAATAACACTGCGGTCGGGGTTGAAGATGCGCTATAATGTCAGCGGCGAAGGCTCTCCTGTCATCATTATGCACGGGTGGGGCTGCAACAGCTCCACTATGGCGCTCTTTGAGCAGGTGGCGGCCGAGCAGCACAAAGTCTTCAATCTTAATATGCCGGGCTTCGGAGGCTCTGATGAGCCGAGCGAGGTGTGGGGCGTTGACGATTACACCCGGGCCCTTGAGGAGTTTGTCAGCCTATGTGCTATTGACGAGCCTGTATGTATCATCGGTCACTCATTCGGCGGCAGGGTAGGTATCTTATATTCATCGCGCCATGGCAGCGCGGTGTCAAAGCTCGTGCTCGTAGATGCGGCAGGCATCAAGCCTCGTCGCAGCTTAAAGTATTACGTAAAGGTGTATTCCTTTAAGGCGGCGCGCCGCCTTAGCCCTATGATTATGGGCAAGAAACGCGCCGAGGCATTGATTGAGCGTATGAGGGCGCGCGCTGGTTCGTCAGACTATGCCTCCGCCTCGCCGATGATGCGACGCATACTCAGTCGATGTGTCAACGAAGACCTCAAGAGTGTGATGCCTCGCATCAAGGCGTCCACGCTCCTGATCTGGGGCGAGAAAGACACCGCCACGCCGCTGTCTGACGCCAAGACTATGCAGCGCCTGATACCCGATGCCGGCCTTGTATCATATCCCGAAGCGGGGCATTTCAGTTTCCTGGACCGCCCCGCGCAGACGGCAGCCGTGGTTCGGTCTTTTTTGAATGTCAAGGAGTGATGGCGCCACACAGTATCTGCAATAATGTAACAACAAATATTCCCAATACATAGACCATATCTTATGCTACTTTTCATATTTACCATCATCGCGATAGTGTTGGCCGGCGTCAACCTTGTGCTTGAGCTGACGCGCGACTTAATGATGTTGCAGCAAAACTCCTACCGCCGCGAGCGCTATATGCGCTGGTTGCGCGAGTCGGGCGATACCACTTCGTGGTTGCGTCTGGTGTCAATGGCGGTGCTGCTGATGGCCTTGTCGCGCTTGAGCGGATGCGGCGTTATGGTTGCTGCGCCCGGGCTCTTTGCCCTTGTCTCTGCGATGATATTATGGCGTCGCAAGTACAAAAAGCCGCTGGTATGGACACGCCGTGTGTGGCGCATCTTCTCTGTCGCCATAGCCCTGGTGCTGATAGCCGTGCTCGCCACTGTGATAATTGTGGCGTGGGATATGCTCGGCGTGTTATGCTGCCCGGAGGCGTTTGTGCCGCTGCTCTTTGCTGCACTGATGGCGCTCACGGCGTGCTACTGCATCTCGCATGTGATAGTAGTGTTGGCCAATTGGCTACTCGCTCCGGTAGAAAAATCAATCAATCGTCGCTACTATAACGATGCCAAGCGTCGCCTTGAGCAGATGCCTGACCTCAAAATTATAGGTATCACCGGCAGCTATGGCAAGACCAGCACCAAGCATTATCTGTATCGTATCTTGTCAGAGCATTTTGACACACTGATGACACCGGGCAGCTTCAACACCACCCTCGGTGTGGTGCGCACCGTGCGTGAGTACCTTAAGCCCTACCATCAAGTGTTTATCGTGGAGATGGGCGCCAAGCAGATAGGCGATATTGCCGAGATATGTGATTTGGTGCACCCCTCGGTAGGCATCGTGACGGCTGTGGGCCCTCAGCACCTGGAGTCGTTCAAAACCATCGAAAATGTTCAAGCCACCAAGTTTGAGCTTGTAGATGCTCTGCCGGCTGACGGCCTCGCCGTAGTGAATAACGATTTCGAGAAGATTGCCAATAGGCCGGTGTTCAACACACACTGCGTGAGATATGCCGTGCGTGTCGATAATGTGGATTACACGGCTCGCAATATTGAATATTCGGCCGCCGGCTCAACCTTTGAGGTCGCGGCCGCTGATGGCTATGTGCTGGCTCTGCGCACGCGCCTCGTGGGCGAATGTAATATCTCTAACCTGCTCGCCGCCGTAGCTGTGGCTCGCCATTTAGGAGTGCCCGACAAGAAAATAGCCTACGCTGTGGAGCGCATCGAGCAGGTGGAGCATCGCCTCTCGGTAAAGCGCACTCCCGCCGGGGTCACAATCATTGATGATGCCTTCAACAGCAACCCCGTAGGCTCGGCGATGGCCTTAGACGTGCTATCCTCAATGAAAGGCGGCAAGCGCATCGTGATTACCCCGGGCATGATAGAGCTGGGCGAGGAGCAAGAAACGCTCAATGAGACATTCGGCCGCCGCATAGCAGCATCTGTCGATGTAGCTATCATTGTAGGTAAGTACAATCGTGATGCCATAGTGCGCGGCATCACCGACGCTGCCGTCCTCGCCGATGATAGTGTACACGCTGTGGATACCTTTGCCGATGCCCAGCGCCTGCTGGCATCGCTTGTGGCGCCCGGCGACACCGTGCTCTACGAGAACGACCTCCCCGACACTTTCAAATGATAATCAACAATATCTAATCATACATCACACTCAAGACAATGAAGACTAATATAGGCGTGATTTTCGGCGGACGTTCCACCGAACACGAAATATCAGTAATCTCAGCCAACCAAGCCATCAACGCTATTGACCGGGAGAAATATGACATCACCCCGATATATATCACCAAGCAAGGGCACTGGTACACCGGCGATGCGTTGCTTGACCTCAGCGCTTATCGCAATGTCAACGCGCTTCTGGCAAAGGCCACCGAGGTGTATATGCGCCCCGTATATGGCGACTTCAACCTCTACAAGGTCAAACGCTCGCTTCTGGGCAGTGATGTCGTCACCACGCTCGATGTGGTTATTCCCGTGGTCCATGGCTCTAATGTAGAAGATGGCAAGCTCGAGGGCGTGCTGCAGACCATCGGCATCCCCTATGCCGGCTGCAACACTCTCGCTTCGGCCAACGGCATGGATAAAATCACTATGAAAATGATACTGCGCTCTGAGGGCATTCCCGTGGTTGATTACATCTGGTTCACTGACCGCCAATGGGCTGAGCAGCGTCAGGCCATTATTGACCGCGTAGCCTCGGAGTTGGGATATCCCGTTATCGTCAAGCCGGCCGACTTGGGCTCAAGCATAGGCATCGGTGCCGCTCACGATGCCGAAGAGCTCGTGGAGCGCATCAATGACGCAGAGCGCTATTCCGCTCGTATCATCGTAGAGCACATGGTGCAGCAGCTGCAAGAGATTAACTGCTCGGTGCTCGGCGACGTTGATGATTATCGCACATCGGTTCTCGAAGAGCCGGTCAAGATAGGCACCGACTTTCTCACTTATGACCAAAAGTATCTCGGCGGCGGCAAAGGCTCTAAGGGCATGCAGTCAGCACAAAAACGTATCCCCGCCGAGCTCCCCGCTGAGGAGACCAAGCGCATACAGTATCTCGCAGGCGAGACATTCCGCGTGCTCTCATGCCATGGCGTCAGCCGCGTAGATATGATTATTGACCGCGACACGCGTGATATCTTTGTCAATGAGATTAACACCATCCCCGGCTCGCTCTCGTTCTATCTTTGGGAGGCTTCGGGCATCTCGTTTGCCGAACTGATGGAGCGCTTGGTGCGTCTGGCTCTCAAGCGCAAGCGCGATGAAGACTCAAAGACGCTGACTTACGACCAAAACATCTTCTCTATGAGTCGCGGCGCCGGAGTCAAGGGTGGCATAAAAGGCATCAAAAAGTAGATACTTCAACCATAGACAGTACAAATCACTCGGAGGCGGCTAATATATACCTGCCTCCGAGCGATTTTTTTGCCCGCGATTTTTTTGCCCTATCTTCAGTTTAAGCCGCTAAAATTTGCTATCTTTGCGGCGCGATAACGCTTACTCATCGTTTATGATTAGTCAGATACGATCATTACTGCTGTGGTGCTCAGCTTTTTCTTTGCTATTGACGTCATGCTCTTCGTGTGGCGATGGCGCTGCTGATAGTATGGAGCAGCGTGCCGCCATTGATAGCTGTAGAGTCGTGTATCGCGCGGCGCGTGCCGCTCAGACATCAGGCAAGTATGCTGAAGCGCTGCCTATCTACAAGCGGTGTGTAGCCTTTGACGCTACTGATACACAGACCGCTGACAGCATCGCACCCATCGTGATAGATGCGTTGATGCAGATGATGAACACATATCAAAGCAAGGGCGAGCCCGTGGAGTGTGCTAATTATTTTGACACGCTCGTGAGTAGGCCTTCACGTCTCCTTAGTGGTGACTATCGCCGCGATATGATGGTGATATATGGCTATGCCTTGTCGCGCACCGAGCGTATGTCGCAGGCCGAAGCGGTGATGCTTGATGCCCTGAAACTGCCTTTGCGCAATGCCACCCCCGAGCGGCTTTTCCGCGATTATGCCTATGCCGCTGCAGTCTTCTATCCCAATCTGCAGTATCAGCAGCAGGTGGTGGAGTGGTGCCGTTTGGGGCTTGAACAGGCACAGATGTGTAGCAACACCTCCGGCGCCCAGTGGCTTATTTCTCTCTTAGGCTCTGTGTATCGGCGCAGTGGCCGTCTCGCTGATGCTATCAATATGTTCAATGAAAGCGCAGCGGTCGCCATGGTCAAAGGCGATATCCTGGGCGTGGCTAATGCATATAGCGCTATCGCTGATGTGTGTCTCGCTTTCAATGTCCTCAGCTATGCGCGTCAATATGCCGATATGGCTATCAACGAGTATGAACAGCTTGACAATGTCAATCCTATGCTGATTACTCAAAGTTATATTGTGCTTGGAAGGGTGATGTATCGCATGGGGCGCATTGACTCTGTGGTTGTTATGCTCGACAAGGCAGAGCGTTATGCCGCATCATTGCCATACAATAGCGGCGCCTCGGATATTGACTTTATGCGAGGTATGATAATGCTCAAATCCGCAGTTGCCGACACTGTGGCTGTCGGCACCACGCTCCTTGAGCGAGTAGCGGCTGATGGCAGCCCCACATTGCGTGCTCGCGCCTATGCCGGCCTTGCCGAATATTATTTGCAGTCACAGTCAGACGTTCGCCGAGGCGAAGCTATGACTGATAGTATGTATGCCCTTGCTCACCGTGGTGGTGCTTCTGCCGATGTGCACCAAAATTATCGCACCATCATCAATCATTATATCGGTAGCGGCAACATTGCCAAGGCCTCGCGGCACGTCAGTGATTTGCTCGATGCCTATGATGCTTTGTCATCTGACAGCCTCGGGCAGACGATTGCTGAAAACCTGGTCACTATGAGCACTCGCCAGCTTGATGAGCAGCTGCGTATTGCTGCCGTGGAGTTGCACAATGAGCGCCTCAAATGGGTTTCCTATGGTGGCTCGTTGATACTCGTGATTATCATCTTGTGTATAGTGATTTTTTATCGCCGACGTGTAGAGCGGCTCAACCGTAAGCTGCTCGACAGCAAGCTCAACGAATTGTCAGAATCTCTCAATACCGCTATCCGCGAGCGTCAAAAAGCTGAGGCATCAGTGGCTTCGCTGCTGTCACACGAGCAGTCGCGAGCTCAGATTGAGGCGGTGTCGCCCGTGCTTATCAAGGAGCAAGGCGAGGGCGAGTTTTATCGCCGATTTACATTGCTCTATCCGCTATTTATCACGGAGCTGCATAAGCGTGTGCCCGGGTTGGGCAAGCGTGAAGAGCTGCTATGTATGCTCATCGCTTTAAAGCTCGACAATGCACGCATCGCCGACATCATGGCTATCTCGCATAGCTCTGTCAATATGGCCCGGCATCGTCTTCGCAAAAAACTCGCCCTCGACAAAGAGCAGTCACTCGAGCAAGTCATTGCCAATCTCCTCACCGCCGCCGACTAAGGCTTTTAGTATTAGTCGTTTAGAAAATGTAGATTGATTTGTATATTGCGATTATTTGCACCAAATGGCGTCTTGTGGTAACTTTGCGGCAGGTAAAACCAACATAAACAAATTTTTAAGCAAATGAAAAACTTACTCAAGTATGCCATTATGGCTTTTGCCGCCGTGGCTCTCACCACGTCTTGCGGCAATGATGAGCCCGATCCCGATGATCCCGATGAGCCCGGCAAGGATGCCGGTACGTTTACATGGGCTTTGGGTGTGAGCCAATCGTTTATGGATTGCGCTGACATCACCGTGTCAATCACCGACCCCAAGGGAAATACTAAAGACGAAGTACTCACCGCAAGCAACTGCAATGCCACCACTCACGCTAAATACGCTGAGGTGCTCAAAATGCCATCGGTAGGTGGTGCAGCTGTCGCTCCAATCACCCTCGCTTTTGATAAGACGATGACCATTGATACTTATCCGGCAACTATCACCGTGAAGGTGTCGGCCAAGCCTAAAGAGGGTTACGATGCTTCGGCTAAATACTCTCTCTCGGCTATCCCTTATGCTACGACAAAAGTCGGCACTAAGGTATGGGCAGAGACTCCTAAGGGTGGCACAAGCATTACAGGTATGGATGGCGCTCGATTGGGCGAATGGCTTGACCGCCACTCTGCATCACTGAGCGCTACTTTCACCATCAATGCTGATGGCTCTGTTTCTTTCGAATAAAGATTAGTTTTCTCACGAAATAATTACATTACAATCTTTATCTGTCTGATATAATTGATACTGATTAACATCTACCACCCGGCTTTGCGAGTATGCGAGCCGGGTGGCTGTTTTGTATGACGGGCACGTCATATATCTGTGGTGAAAGTCCACAAGGGGCGTAGT
>SAMEA3663036__coassemble_389_pt1 | contig 21095 bp, 35 predicted proteins | sample SAMEA3663036__metabat2_low_PE_026 | metagenome-assembled genome bin SAMEA3663036 (sample SAMEA3663036) | pig gut metagenome | biome: pig gut; feature: pig-associated habitat; material: faeces | place: France | collected 2012 | reverse complement strand
GCGGCCTTCTTGTCCTTAAGCATAGCCTCGTTGTAGTCCACGAGCTCTATGATGCAGGTCTTGGCGTTGTCGCCCAAGCGGTTGCCGGTCTTGAGGATGCGGGTGTAGCCGCCGGGACGCTCGCCTATCTTCTGTGCTATCTCGCCGAAGAGCTCCTTGACGGCCTCTTTGTTTTGAAGATAGCTGAAGACCACGCGGCGATTGTTCATCGTGTCGGCTTTGGCGCGGTTGATGATAGGCTCGGCGTAGATACGCAGGGCCTTAGCCTTGGCAAGAGTAGTAGAGATGCGCTTGCGCAGGATTAGGGCTATGGTCATATTAGCGAGCAGCGCATCGCGGTGAGCTTTGGTGCGGCTAAGATGATTGAATTTCTTATTATGTCTCATCGTTGGTTACTCTTTATCTAATTTGTATTTTGAAATGTCCATTCCGAACGACAGGTTGAGGTTTGTCAGGAGCTGCTCTAGCTCGGTGAGTGACTTCTTGCCGAAGTTGCGGAATTTGAGCAGGTCGGTCTTATTGAAGACCACGAGCTCGGCGAGGGTCTCTACCTCAGCGCTCTTGAGGCAGTTGAGGGCGCGCACTGACAAGTCCATGTCAACGAGCTTAGACTTAAGCAGTTGACGCATGTGCAGCACTTCTTCGTCAAATTCCTCATTGGTCTCGGTCTCTTGCGTCTCGAGGGTGATTTTCTCGTCAGAGAACATCATAAAGTGATGGATGAGGATCTTGGCGGCCTCTTTGAGGGCGTCTTTGGGTTGGATTGAACCGTTGGTAGTAATCTCTAATGTGAGTTTGTCGTAGTCGGTTTTCTGATCTACGCGGAAGTTTTCAACAGCGATCTTGACGTTCTTGATGGGCGTATAGACTGAGTCTATGGCGATGACGTTGACATCGTCGTTGGGTGTTTGGTTTTCTTCTGCCGGCACCCAGCTGCGGCCCTTGTTGATGGTCAATTCGATGGTGAAGCTTGCGCTCTGATCCAAATGACAGATGACGAGCTCGGGGTTCATCACTTCAAACCCGGTGAGCACGGCACCGATGTCACCGGCCTTGAACACTTCTTTACCTGACACGTTGATGGTGACTTTCTCTGCCTCGGTGTCTTCTACCACTTGCTTGAGGTCAACTTGCTTGAGGTTGAGGATGATGTTGGTCACATCTTCCTTGACGCCGGCGATGGTATCGAATTCGTGTTTTACTCCGTCGATTTTTATCGATGAGATGGCAAAGCCTTCAAGCGATGAGAGGAGTACGCGACGCAGTGCGTTGCCCACGGTGATGCCATAGCCCGGTTCCAAAGGTTTGAACTCAAACTTGCCGTAGAAGTTGTCGGCTTCCAACATGAGGACCTTGTCAGGTTTTTGGAATGCTAAAATAGCCATGGACCTTGGTGTATTAGGGATTATTACTTAGAATAGAGCTCGACTATCAGCTGCTCCTTGATGTTCTCGGGGATGTCTTCGCGAGCGGGCACATGAAGATACTTGCCTGACTCGGTAGCCTCGTCCCATTCGATCCAGGGATATTTGCTGTGGTTGAAGCCGGCCAGTGAGTCGGCGATAACCTCGAGTGACTTGGATTTCTCACGCACACCTACCACGTCGCCGGGCTGTACTGCGAATGAGGGGATATTAACCACGGCGCCGTTGACGGTGATGTGACGGTGAAGCACAAGCTGGCGTGCGGCCGGACGCGTGGGAGCGATACCCAGACGATATACCACATTGTCCAGACGGCCTTCCAGCAGCTGCAGCAGCAACTCGCCGGTGACACCTTTCATGCGCGATGCCTTCTCAAAGAGGTTGCGGAACTGGCGCTCGAGCACACCATAGGTGTATTTAGCTTTCTGCTTCTCGCGCAGCTGAGTACCGTACTCTGAAGTCTTGCGACGTTTGTTCTGGCCATGCTGGCCCGGGGGATAATTGCGGCGCTGGAGCACCTTGTCTTCTCCGAAGATGGGTTCGCCAAATTTGCGGGCGATTTTGGTCTTAGGACCGATGTATCTTGCCATTGTAGTTAAAAATCAGTTTGTTGGTGATCAAGGGTGCTGTGCTTGCGGGCTCCTGTCGCTCTGCCGGGGCGGTGCAGCCGCGACCATAGAGAGGTGAAGGGAAAATATGGTCATATTTCACTGCCCTGAAGCGAGTGGCTCGGAGCCTGGCTTCTCACCCCGGGGGGTGATGGCCTCGCACGGCCCGTGATCGGTTATGGGTTGAATTGTTGTTGTAACTAAAAGTTGAAAGCAGAGTATGCCGTCGCCGCTGCTGTGCTCGTCATGGTCAGTAGTGACACTGACGGCCGGGGCTGACGGCGTAACTGATTATTAAACTCTTCTGCGCTTGGGCGGACGGCATCCGTTGTGGGGCAGAGGAGTGACGTCGATAATCTCAGTCACTTCGATGCCGGCACCATGGATGGTGCGGATTGCTGATTCGCGACCGTTGCCGGGGCCTTTGACGTATGCTTTCACCTTGCGCAGGCCCAGGTCATAGGCCACCTTGGCGCAATCCTGAGCTGCCATCTGGGCTGCATACGGGGTGTTCTTCTTTGAACCGCGGAAGCCCATCTTGCCGGCCGATGACCAGCTGATGACTTGGCCTTCGCTGTTGGCAAGGCACACGATGATGTTGTTGAAAGATGAATGTACGTGAAGCTGACCATCAGCGCCAACTTTGACGTTTCTCTTCTTTGCTGCGACTGTCTTTTTTGCCATAGTTCGTTATTATTTAGTAGCTTTCTTCTTGTTAGCAACGGTTTTCTTGCGACCCTTGCGAGTGCGGGCGTTGTTCTTGGTTGATTGACCGCGCACGGGGAGGCCGTTGCGGTGACGGATGCCTCGGTAGCAACCGATATCCATCAGTCGTTTGATGTTGAGCTGAATCTCGCTGCGCAGGTCACCTTCTACCTTGTAGTCTGAGCCGATGACTTCGCGCACCTTGGCGGCCTGGGCGTCTGTCCAGTCTTGCACCTTGATATTGACATCTACGCCTGCCTTGGCAAGGATGCTCTTTGCGGCGCTGCGTCCGATGCCGAAGATGTAGGTCAAGGCGATTTCACCTCTTTTGTTCTGGGGGAGGTCAACTCCCACTATACGTACTGCCATATATATTATCCTTGACGTTGTTTATACTTTGGGTTCTTTTTATTGATCACATAGAGACGCCCCTTGCGACGAACTATCTTGCAATCCGGGGTGCGTTTTTTTACTGAAGCTCTTACTTTCATTGCTTTTAGTGTATGGGGATTTGTTGTTATTTGTATCGGAATGCTATACGGCCTTTGCTCAGGTCGTAGGGCGACATCTCCACGCGCACCTTGTCGCCGGGCAGTATCTTGATGTAATGCATGCGCATCTTGCCCGAGATGTGGGCCGTGATTTCGTGGCCGTTCTCAAGCTCTACGCGAAACATTGCGTTGGACAATGCCTCCACGATGGTGCCGTCTTGCTCTATTGCTGTCTGTTTTGCCATGTATGAGATGGTAATGCGTTAAATAAATCTATCTTCGATTGCTTGGTGTATGTAGTCAAAGGTGGTCATTACGTGCACCTGGTCGTCAATGATGGCGAGCGTGTGCTCGTAGTGGGCTGACGGCTGGCGGTCGCGTGTGCGGCAGGTCCAGCCATCTTGCTCGATGACAATATTGCGGCTGCCCATGTTAATCATAGGCTCGATGCAGATACACATGCCATTGCGCAGCACGGGGCCGGTGCCGCGGCGCCCATAGTTAGGCACCTCGGGCGACTCGTGCATGTGGCGGCCTATGCCGTGGCCACACATCTCGCGCACCACGCTGTAGCCGCGGCTCTCGCAGTAGGTCTGCACCGCATTGGCGATATCGCCCACACGGTGGCCCGGACGGCACGCCTCGATGCCCACGGCGAGTGACTCGCGAGTGGTCTTGCACAATGCAAGCTTCTCCGCACTGATTTCGCCCACCGCAAAGGTGTAGCAGCTGTCGCCCATAAAGCCATCTTTCTCCACCACGGTGTCGATGCCCACGATGTCGCCCTCGCGCAAGGTATATCCCGAAGGAAAGCCATGCACCACGACCTCGTTGACCTCAATACACAACGTGCCGGGGAAACCCTCATATCCCAAGCAGGCAGGCCGACCGCCATTGTCGCGAATAAATTCGCGAGCAATGGTGTCGAGCTTGCGTGTGGTCACGCCGGGGGCTATCCACTTGGCCACTTCGCCAAGGGTCTGCGACACGAGCGTCGTTGCTGCTCGCATCTGCTGTATTTCCTCCGGTGTTTTGAGATAAATCATTTAATTATTGCAATGATTGTGTTATGGGGTGGATGTTGTCGCTTATTAATATGCCTGTCCGGTGGTGCGGCCTTTGATGCTGCCTTCGCGCATGAGGCCGTCATAATAGTGCATCTTCAGATGGCCCTCTACCTGCTGCAGAGTATCGAGCACCACACCCACCATAATCAGCAGCGAGGTGCCGCCGAAGAATTGGGCGAAGTTTTGGCTGATACCGAAGAAGCGGGCAAAGGCGGGCAAGATAGCCACGATACCCAGGAAGATGGAGCCGGGAAGGGTGATGCGCGACATGATAGCATCAAGATACTCTGCCGTCTTCTTGCCGGGCTTGACGCCTGGGATAAAGCCGTTATTGCGCTTGAGGCTGTCGGCCATATCGTTGGGGCGCACCGTGATTGCCGTATAGAAGTAGGTGAACGCTACTATCAGCAAGAAGAACACTGCATTATACCAGAAGCTATTGATATCGGTGAATGCACGCACAAAACCTGATTCCGCGCCCTGGAAGCCTGCAAGCGTCATCGGGATGAACATGATAGCCTGGGCGAAGATGATAGGCATCACACCGGCAGCATTGACCTTCAAAGGCAGATACTGACGCGCGCCGCCATACTGGCGATTGCCTACCACGCGCTTGGCATACTGCACGGGCACCTTGCGTGTGCCCTGCACCAGCAGCACTGCTCCCACGGTGACGGCAAACAGCAGCACTACCTCCACGATGAACATTACCAGACCGCCCTGGCTGCCGGTAGAGCCCGGCAGACGGCTGGTGAACTCAAAGAAGAGTGCTCCCGGCAGACGGGCAATGATACCTACCAAGATGATGAACGAGATACCATTGCCGATGCCACGGTCTGTGATGCGCTCACCCAGCCACATGATAAACATGGAGCCGGCTGCGAGGATGATAGTCAGATATGCCACTGTCCAGAAACCAAACGACATCGCCGTGCCATTGGCTGCGCTGTTGACCTGAACCTGCAAGTTGACCAGATAGGCCGGAGCTTGAAGCACCAGGATCAGCACCGTCAGGTAGCGCGTGTACTGGTTGAGTTTCTGGCGGCCGCTCTCGCCTTCGCGCTGCATCTTCTGGAATGAAGGCAGCACCATGCCACACAGCTGTATCACGATTGACGCCGTGATGTATGGCATAATACCGAGAGCGAAAATCGAGGCCTGCGAGAACGCACCGCCCGAGAACATATCCAACAGCTGCATCAGGCCGCTCTTGTTGGTGAAGTTGGCCAGCGCATCGATGTCAGATGGTGATATTCCCGGCAGCACTACATAGCAACCCAGGCGGTACACCAGTACCAGCAACAGGGTCACCATGATGCGCTTACGCAGCTCTTCGACTTTCCAGATGTTTTGGAGTGTCTGTACGAATCTCATTACGCGTTGAGTTTATTAACCGAGCCGCCTGCTGCCTCGATAGCTGCCTGCGCAGCGGCTGAGAAGGCGTGAGCCTCTACGGTTATTGCGTGCTTAATTTCGCCGTTAGCGAGGATTTTCACTCTTGCCTTGCCGTTGATGCAGCCGGCGGCGCGCAGCTCAGCCAGACCGATAGTGGTCAGGCCCTTGTCGGCTGCCAGCGCCTCGAGGACCTCAAGGTTGACGGCTTTGTATTCCACACGGTTGATATTCTTGAAACCGAATTTGGGGAGACGACGCTGCAAGGGCATCTGACCACCCTCAAATCCTATCTTACGTTTGTAGCCGGAACGCGACTTGGCGCCTTTGTGACCACGGGTCGATGTGCCACCCTTGCCGCTGCCTGCGCCTCGGCCGATACGGGTCTTGCTATGTACTGAGCCTACGGCCGGTTGTAAATTACTTAAGTCCATAATATTGTGTGCTGTAATTTTAAGCGTTGGTCACTTCTACAAGATGACGAACTTTGTTTACCATTCCCATCACCGACGGAGTGTCTTCCACTACCACCGTGTGATGCATTTTCTTGAGGCCGAGTGCATCGAGAGTGCGCTTCTGCACTGCCGGGCAGTTGATACGGCTCTTTATCTGTGTTACTTTGATTTTTGCCATTGTCGTGTAGAGTGAGGAGTTTAGCCTTTGAATACTTGTTCTACTGAAATGCCACGGTTCTGTGCCACCGTTGACGGCGAACGCATCTCGCCCAGCGCAGCGATCGTAGCCTTGACAAGGTTGTGAGGGTTAGAGGAGCCCTTGCTCTTGGCAAGCACGTCAGTGATACCTACGCTCTCGAGCACGGCACGCATAGCACCACCGGCCTTTACACCGGTACCCTGCGAGGCAGGCTTGAGGATGATGCGCGAGCCGCCGAACTTGAATTCCTGCTCGTGAGGGATAGTGCCTTTGTGCACCGGCACCTTGATGAGGTTCTTCTTGGCTGACTCCACGCCCTTAGCGATGGCGGCCTGCACCTCATTAGCCTTGCCCAGGCCCCAACCTACGATGCCATTCTCGTCACCTACCACTACGATAGCGGCGAAAGTGAATGTGCGGCCACCCTTGGTCACTTTGGTGACACGATTGATTGCCACGAGGCGATCCTTAAGGTCAAGGTCGCTGGTGGTCTTTACTCGGTTATTCTTATTTACCATAGTGATTATTAGAATTTGAGGCCGCCTTTGCGAGCTGCATCAGCGAGTGATTTAACACGACCGTGGAACAGGTAACCGTTGCGGTCAAATACTACTTCTGTGATGCCGGCTGCGATGGCTTTTTCTGCTATTGCCTCGCCGACCTTGGCGGCAATCTCTGACTTGGTGCCCTCGGCGATGCCTTTTGACGAGGTGGCCACTAAGGTCACACCCGCAAGGTCATCGATGAGCTGCACATAAATCTGCTTGTTGCTGCGGAAGACAGTCATACGCGGACGGCTGGCGGTGCCGGAGATTTTGCCGCGGATGCGCGTCTTGATCTTATTTCTTCTCTGTATCTTGGATATCATGATGCTACTGAGTTTACTTATTTAGCACCGGCTGTCTTACCGGACTTACGACGAATTACTTCGCCTACAAACTTGATACCTTTACCCTTGTAAGGCTCGGGCTTGCGCAGCGAACGTATCTTGGCGCATACCTGGCCCAGAAGCTGCTTGTCATCGCTCTGCAAGATGATGAGCGGGTTTTTGTTACGCTCACTCTTGGCCTCTACCTTAATCTCAGGCGGGAATTTGATATATATGGCGTGAGAGAAACCAAGCGCCAGCTCAAGCACCTGACCGGTGGCTGTGGCGCGGTAACCTACACCTACTAATTCCATCTCTTTCTTATAGCCCTCTGACACGCCTACCACCATATTGTGGATAAGTGCGCGATACAGACCATGCTGCGCACGGTGCTCACGATCATCACTGGGGCGCGTCACTGTGACTTGGCCGTCTGCCACTGTCACCGTCATATCGGGGCTCACTGCTTGGCTGAGCTCACCCTTGGGGCCTTTTACTTTTACTACGTTGTTGCTATCTACCGTGACAGTTACGCCGGCAGGGATAGCGATGGGGGCTTTACCTATTCTTGACATAATTGCTCACGTTTTAGTAGATGTAACACAACACTTCGCCACCGATCTTCTCTGCGGCGGCTGCCTTATTGGTCATCACACCCTTTGAGGTAGAAAGGATGGCGATGCCAAGGCCGTTTAACACTCGGGGCATATCCTTATAGCCTGTGTATTGACGCAGACCGGGACGCGACACGCGCTTCAAGCCTTTGATGGCGTTGACGCGGTCCTTCGGGTCATACTTCAGGGCTATTTTGATAATGCCGGCGGGGGTCTCACCCTCTATAAACTTATAATTAAGTATATAGCCTTGTTCGAAGAGAATTTTGGTAATCTCTTTTTTCAAGTTTGAGGCAGGCACCTCGACCACGCGGTGGTTGGCCTTGATGGCATTCCTCAATCTTGTCAGATAGTCTGCTATCGGATCTGTCATTTTATTGATGTTTAAATTGATTGGGCTTTTCCCAACAATATTTAATACTCACTGTGTCTTTGATGCGTCTGCGGCGCCCCCCACACGGGGGCCTTCGCTCTGCGCCAGTGGCGTAAAATGGTGGGAGAGTAAGCGGATTTAGGAGTTGTTACTGATTACCAGCTTGCTTTCTTTACACCCGGGATAAGACCGGCTGATGCCATTTCACGGAACTGAATACGCGAGAGGCCGAATTCACGCATATAGCCTTTGGGGCGGCCGGTGATAGAGCAGCGGTTGTGCAGACGCACACGCGAAGCGTTCTTGGGGAAACGCTGCAGCTGCTGATATGCTTCATAATCGCCGATGGCCTTCAGGGCTGCTTTTCTTTCGGCATACTTGGCCACGAGCTTTGCGCGCTTGACCTCGCGTGCCTTCATTGATTCTTTAGCCATAGATGTGCTGTTTTCTTTTATTTAGCGTTTTTGAATGGGAGTCCGAAGTGCTTGAGCAAGGCATAGCCCTCTTCGTCGGTGTTTGCCGTGGTCACGAAGGTGATATTCATACCCTGCAGCTTATTGATATTGTCAATGTTGATCTCCGGGAAGATGATCTGCTCTGTCACGCCCAGGGTGTAGTTACCACGGCCGTCGAGCTTGCCCTCGATACCTTTGAAGTCGCGGATACGAGGCAGAGCCACGCGGATCAGACGCTCCAGGAACTCATACATACGGTCACGACGCAGAGTCACCATCACACCTACCGGCATGCGCTTACGCAGCTTGAAGTTTGAGATATCCTTCTTTGACAATGTAGCCACTGCCTTTTGGCCGGTGATGGCCGTGATCTCGTTGACGGCGATGTCGATGAGTTTCTTGTCCTGCGTTGCATCGCCCAAGCCCTGATTGATTACAATCTTCTTGAGGCGGGGCACCTGCATTACGGTCTTATAGCCGAATTCTTTCTCAAGAGCGGGGACTATGCGCTCGATGTAGTCCTTGTGAAGGGTTGCTGCCATTATTTAATCTCCTCTCCTGATTTTTTAGCAATTCTCACGGCCTTGCCGTTGTCGTCACGGCGGATTGCGATACGCGTGGGCTTACCGCTCTTGGGGTCGATGAGGCTGAGGTTAGAAATATGGATGGGAGCCTCACGCTTGATGAGGCCGCCGTTGGGATATTGTGCGGTGGGCTTGGTGGCCTTGGTCACCATGTTGATGCCTTCGACTACGGCGCGCATCTTCGAGGGCTGTACCTCGAGGACACGGCCTGTCTTACCGCGGTCTTCACCGGAGAGCACATAGACGGTGTCGCCTTTCTTTATGTGTATCTTTGTCATTGTAGTGCTTGATTGCGGTTTGTTAGATAGTTAAAGTACTTCGGGAGCCAGCGACACTATCTTCATATTGGTGGCGCGCAGCTCGCGGGCTACCGGGCCGAAGATACGCGTGCCGCGCAGCTCGCCGGCGTTGTTGAGGAGCACACAGGCATTGTCATCAAAGCGGATGTAGGAGCCGTCTGCTCGGCGGATTTCCTTCTTCGTGCGCACGACGACAGCCTTTGACACGGTGCCTTTCTTTACGTCGGAGCTCGGTATCACCGACTTGACCGATACGACGATGATATCGCCGACGGATGCGTAGCGGCGGCCTGTGCCTCCGAGGACATGGATGCAGAGCGCTTCGCGGGCTCCGCTGTTGTCTGCTACGGTTAATCGTGTTTCAGTCTGTATCATTGTATTACTTCACTTTTTCGATGATTTCAACTAAGCGCCATCTCTTGGTCTTGCTTAAGGGGCGCGTTTCCATCAAGCGCACGGTGTCGCCTACGCTGCACTCGTTCTTCTCGTCGTGTGCGTGGTATTTCTTCGTCTTGTTCACGAATTTACCATAAATCGGGTGCTTCTCCTTCCACTTGATAGTCACGGTGATGGTCTTGTCACCCTTGTTGCTGGTCACTACCCCCACACGCTCTTTTCGTAAGTTTCTCTTTTCCATTGGTGTTGTCCTTATTTATTGTTGAGTTGGCGTTGACGCAGCTCCGTCTGCACGCGAGCTATCATCTTACGATCAGCGGTTATCTTAGCGGGGCTGTCGATGGGCGACACTGCATGTGTAGCCTTCAGCTGCACATACTCCTTCTGCATCTGCTCCAGACGCTCCTGGAGGTCGGCAGTGCTAAGTTCTTTTATTTCTTCTTTCTTCATAGCTTTTTACACGTTTTGGGTGGGATCATAGTCGCGACGTACTACAAACTTGGTCACCACGGGCAGCTTCTGGGCTGCCAAGCGCAGTGCTTCTTTTGCGATGTCATAGCTTACGCCTTCCACCTCGATGATCATACGACCCGGGGTCACAGCGGCTACGAAGCCATCGGGATTACCTTTACCTTTACCCATGCGGACATCGGCAGGCTTGCGGGTGATGGGCTTATCCGGGAAGATGCGTATCCAGATCTGGCCCTGACGTTGCATATAACGTGTCACAGCCACACGTGCTGCCTCGATCTGACGCCCGGTGATCCACTTGGTCTCCAGTGTCTTGATGCCGAAGGAGCCGAAGGCCAGCTGGTTGCCGCGCTGGGCAAATCCTTTTGAGCGGCCTTTCTGTTGGCGGCGAAACTTTGTTTTCTTCGGTTGTAACATTGTTATTGATTACTGTCTAAAGAGTTTAACGATTGTTTTTAGCGCGGCGGAAGCCTCCACGACGCGGAGCGCCGGCGCCTGCTGCCGAACGTCCTTCTTTCTGATTTGAAGTAAACTGAGGAGCCAGGTCACGCTTGCCATAAACCTCACCGCGGCAGATCCATACCTTCACGCCGATGACACCCACCTTGGTGTGTGCCTCTACTAAGGCATAGTCGATATCCGCACGCAGAGTGTGCAGCGGTGTGCGGCCTTCCTTGAACATCTCGTTGCGAGCCATCTCGGCGCCGTTGAGGCGGCCTGCTACTTGCACCTTGATGCCCTCGGCGCCCGCGCGCATCGTTGAGGCTACTGCCATCTTCACGGCGCGGCGATAGGCAATCTTGCCCTCGATTTGGCGTGCGATATTGGCAGCCACGATCTGAGCGTCAAGCTCAGGGCGCTTTACCTCGAAGACATTGATCTGTACGTCCTTATCGGTTACTTTCTTGAGCTCTTCTTTGAGCTTCTCCACATCTTGGCCGCCCTTGCCGATAATCAGGCCGGGGCGTGAGGTGCACACGGTGATGGTCAGGAGCTTAAGAGTGCGCTCTATCACTACTCGAGACACGCTGCATTTAGCCAAACGCTCATTGAGATATTCACGCAGCTTGTAATCTTCGAGGATATTGGCGGGATACTTGCGCTTCTCAGTCCAGTTCGAATCCCAGCCACGGATGATACCCAGGCGATTACTGATCGGATTTACTTTTTGTCCCATTGTTGTTTATGCTTATTTAGCGTTATCGATAGTGTCAACTATGAGGGTCACATGGTTCGAACGCTTACGGATACGATATCCACGGCCCTGAGGTGCCGGACGCAGACGCTTGAGCATCGGTGCACAATTCACATAGATTGTGCTGATGTACAGCTCGCCGCTCTCGGCCTTCTTGTCATTTTTCTGTTCCCAGTTGGCGATTGCCGAGCGCAGCAGCTTCTCCAAGCGTGCGGCAGCTTCTTTATTCGAGAACTTGAGGATGCCGAGGGCACGGAAGGCTTCCTTGCCTCGCACCATGTCGGCTACCAGTCGCATCTTGCGGGGAGAAGTCGGCACATTGATGAGCTTGGCAAATGCCACGCTCTTCTGTGCCTCCTTACGACTGTCGGCTGATGTTCTTTTTCTTACACCCATTGTATTTGATTCTTTTTTTGTCAAAAATATGATTAACGGGCCCTTACTTATTTCTTCTTATTGCCGGCATGGCCGCGGAACGTGCGGGTCGGGGCAAACTCGCCCAGCTTGTGACCTACCATGTTCTCGGTGACATACACCGGAATAAACTTGTTGCCATTATGCACGGCAAAGGTGTGTCCGACAAACTCGGGCGCGATCATTGATGCGCGGCTCCAGGTCTTGATGACATTCTTCTTGCCGGATGCCTCCATGTCAGCAACCTTCTTCTCAAGCTTTACGCTGATAAAGGGTCCTTTTTTTAATGAACGACTCATAATTACGTGTTTATCAGATTACTTCTTTCTTCTTTCAATAATATACTTCGAAGATTGCTTCTTGGGCGAGCGTGTCTTGAGACCCTTTGCATACAGACCCTTGCGTGAGCGAGGATGACCACCGGATGCACGGCCTTCACCACCACCCATCGGGTGATCTACAGGGTTCATTACGACACCACGGTTGCGAGGACGACGTCCCAGCCAACGGCTGCGACCGGCCTTGCCCGAGCGCTCAAGCGAGTGCTCGCTGTTGCCTACCACGCCTACCGTTGCTTTGCAGGTTGACAGGATCTTGCGAGTCTCACCCGAAGGTAATTTGACAATCGCGTAATTGCCCTCACGGGAGATCAGCTGCGCAAAGGTGCCGGCTGAGCGAGCCATTGAGGCTCCTTGTCCGGGACGCAGCTCGATGGCGTGGATGATAGTACCTACCGGTATGTTGCTCAGAGGCAGGGCATTACCGATTTCGGGTGCTACATCCGGACCGCTTACCACGGTCTGGCCAACTTGTAAGCCGTTGGGTGCGATGATGTAAGCCTTGGCGCCGTCAACATAGTAGAGCAACGCGATGCGTGCCGAGCGATTAGGATCATACTCGATTGACTTAACCACGGCAGGTACTCCGTCTTTGTTTCTCTTAAAGTCAATGATACGGTATTTACGCTTGTGCCCACCGCCAAGGTAGCGGACGGTGAGATGACCCTCGGCATTGCGGCCGCCGGTCGATTTTTTACCGACTGTAAGAGATTTCTCCGGTGTAGTAGCAGTGATTGTACCTTTAAATACACCGATAACCTTGTGTCTTTGCCCCGGAGTGGTGGGCTTGAATTTTCTTACTGCCATTGTTTATTATATATTGCTGAAAAAGTCGATTGTTTGGCCTTCGCTGACGGCTACGGTCACCTTCTTCCACGACGAGGTCTTGCCGCGGAGAAGACCGCTCTTGGTCCAGCGCGATTTGTTCTTGCCGCGCACGATCGCTGTGTTGATCTTCACAACCTTTACGCCATAGAGATCCTCGATGGCCGCCTTGATCTGTGCCTTGTCGGCCTCGGGACATACGCTGAACGTGTAGCGATTAAGCTTCTCTGTCAGCTTGGTCGCCTTCTCGGTCAGGATTGGTTTCAGTGAGATATCCATTGTGTAGTTCCTCCTGCTTTAAAAGTTGTTAAGAACAGCGACACTGCTCTCGGTGAGAACGATGGCGTTGTTATTCATGATCACATACGTATTCAGGTCGGACGCATTCATCAAGGATGCGTTCGGCACATTACGGGAAGACAAATATACGTTATTATCGCGACCTGACAAAACGAGAAGTATCTTTTTGTCATCAACTTTGAGATTTTTAGCAAAGTTTATAAATTCTTTAGTCTTTGCTGCCTCAAATTTCAGGTCTTCTACAACGATGATTTGATTTTCGAGTGCCTTTACTGACAGTGCCGAGCGGCGTGCAAGCTGCTTCAATTTCTTGTTGAGCTTGAAGCGATAGTCGCGGGGACGCGGACCGAACACTCGGCCACCACCTACCAGCACCGGCGAATTGATATCACCGATACGGCTGCCGCCGCCACCTTTCTGCTTGTGGAGCTTACGGGTCGAACCCGAAACCTCGCTGCGCTCTTTTGACTTGTGGGTACCCTGACGCTGGTTGGCCAGATACTGTTTAACGTCGAGGTAGATGGCATGCTCGTTAGCCTCGATAGCGAACACTGAGTCGCTGAGGGTCACCTTGCGACCGGTGTCTTTACCTTCTTGATTGTATATAGCGAGTTCCATATTACTTCTCAATTAAAACGATTGAACCTTTAGCGCCCGGTATCGAGCCCTTGATCATTAACACGTTATGTTCAGGTATCACTTTGACTACCTGCAGGTTTTGCACGGTCACGCGCTCGTTGCCCATCTGGCCGGCCATACGCATACCCTTGAACACCTTTGCGGGATAAGAGCAGGCACCTACCGAACCGGGGGCGCGCAGACGGTTGTGCTGGCCGTGAGTGCTCTGGCCGACACCGCCGAAGCCGTGACGCTTTACCACACCCTGATAGCCCTTACCTTTCGACGTGCCGATTACATCGACAAAGTCGCTCTCGGTGAAGAGCTCCACGGTGATTGCATCACCAAGCTTGTACTCGCCGTCAAAACCTTTGAACTCGGCCAAGTGGCGCTTCGGAGTCACTCCGGCTTTGGCAAAGTGGCCGGCCTCAGGCTTGCTGGTGTGCTTCTCCTTCTTGTCTTCAAAGCCAAGTTGCAGAGCAGCATAGCCGTCGGTCTCAACAGTCTTCACCTGGGTGACTTCGCAAGGACCTACTTCGATAACAGTGCACGGCACATTACGGCCGTCGGCACTGAATACGGATGTCATTCCGATTTTCTTTCCAATTAATCCTGGCATTTCTGTTTGTTTATTAGTGAGTGATTTTAGTTACGTTTCTTCGTGCTGCGACGGTGGGCATCACACCTTGATCTCCACCTCTACACCGCTCGGAAGCTCCAGCTTCATCAGCGCATCTACGGTCTTGGCCGTAGAATTGTAGATATCGATAAGACGCTTGAACGATGACAGCTGAAACTGCTCGCGGCTCTTCTTGTTGACGAAGGTCGAGCGGTTCACTGTGAAGATGCGTTTGTGTGTGGGCAGGGGTATAGGGCCACTGATCACCGCGCCTGTCGATTTCACAGTCTTGACGATTTTCTCAGCCGATTTATCGACCAAGTTGTGGTCATACGACTTGAGTTTGATTCTGATTTTTTGGCTCATATTGGTTGTTGTTTATTGTTTACTTTAAGAGATCCACACGTCCGTTGCACTCGGTGAGCACATTCTTGGCGATAGATGACGATACCTCGCTGTAGTGAGAGAACGACATCGTTGAGGTGGCACGGCCTGAGGTGATTGTACGCAATGCAGTCACGTAGCCAAACATCTCAGCCAGCGGCGCTTTGGCTTTCACCACGCGGGCGCCCGAGCGGCTCGTCTCCATGCCTTCTACCTGGCCACGACGCTTGTTGAGGTCGGAGATTACATCACCCATCGACTCCTCCGGAGTCACTACCTCTATCTTCATGATAGGCTCAAGCAGCACGGGGCCGGCCTTCTCGCTCGCTTTCTTGAATGCCTGGATGGCACAAAGCTCAAACGACAGCTGGTCAGAGTCAACCGGGTGGAACGAACCATCAATCACGGTCACCTTAAGCTGCTCCACGGGGAAGCCGGCGAGCACACCGTTCTTCATAGCCGTGGTGAAACCTTTCTGTATCGAGGGGATAAACTCCTTGGGAATGTTACCACCCTTAACCTCATCAACAAACTGGAGGTTGCCCTCAAAGCCTTCGTCGATAGGCTCTACACGCACGATGATATCGGCAAACTTACCGCGACCACCGGTCTGCTTCTTGAATACCTCACGCAGCTCCACCGGCTTGGTGATAGCCTCCTTGTAGGTAACCTGCGGACGACCCTGGTTACACTCTACCTTGAACTCACGACGCAGACGGTCGATGATAATATCAAGGTGAAGCTCACCCATACCCGAAATAACGGTCTGGCCGGTCTCCTCGTTGGTCTGTACGCGGAAGGTGGGGTCCTCCTCGGCGAGCTTCTGCAAGCCCACGCCCAGGCGGTCAAGGTCTTTCTGTGTCTTGGGCTCTACGGCGATACCAATCACGGGATCGGGGAAGTCCATAGCCTCGAGCACGATAGGTGCATTCTCATCGCAGAGGGTATCACCGGTGCGGATATCCTTAAAGCCGACGCCGGCGCCGATATCGCCGCAGTCAATCATCTCTTTAGGATTCTGCTTGTTGGAGTGCATCTGGAACAGACGCGAGATACGCTCTTTCTTGCCCGAGCGAGTGTTCAGCACATAGCTGCCGGCTGATACCGAGCCGGAATATACGCGGAAGAAGCACAGACGGCCCACATACGGGTCAGTGGCAATCTTAAACGCCAGCGCACACATAGGTGCATCGCTTGACGGCTCGCGTGTCTCCTCGGTGTCAGGGTCGCCTACGGCATGGCCGTGTACGGCACCGGCATCTACCGGGCTGGGCAGATAGGCGCAGACTGCATCGAGCAGGCACTGCACGCCTTTGTTCTTAAACGACGAACCCAAAATCATGGGCACCAGGTTCATGCTCAGCGTAGCCGTGCGCAGCGCGCGCTTAATCTCATCCTCGGTGATGGTAGAGGGATCATCAAAGTATTTTGCCATGAGGTCATCGTCAAACTCGGCGATTTTCTCAAGCATCTTATCGCGCCACTCCTCGGCCTCAGCCTGGAGATTGGCGGGGATATCTTCTACCTCGTAGTCAGCACCCATCGTCTCATCGTGCCAGAAGATAGCTTTCATGCGGATAAGGTCAACCACACCCTTGAAAGTCTCCTCTGCGCCGATAGGTATCTGAATGGGGCAAGGATTAGCTCCAAGCACATCCTTGAGCTGGCGCACTACCTCAAAGAAGTTTGCACCCGAGCGGTCCATCTTGTTGACATAGCCGATACGAGGCACATTGTACTTGTCTGCCTGGCGCCATACAGTCTCTGACTGAGGCTCTACGCCACCTACTGCACAGAACGTAGCCACCGCACCGTCAAGCACGCGCAGCGAGCGCTCTACCTCCACGGTGAAGTCCACGTGTCCCGGGGTGTCAATAAGGTTGATTTTATACTTCTCGTCGTTATACTTCCAGAACGCTGTCGTTGCTGCCGAAGTGATGGTGATACCGCGCTCCTGCTCCTGCTCCATCCAGTCCATGGTGGCAGCGCCATCATGCACCTCACCAATCTTGTGTGTCAGACCGGTATAGAAAAGGATACGCTCCGATGTAGTGGTCTTGCCGGCATCGATGTGTGCCATGATGCCGATGTTACGAGTATATTTAAGATGTTCGTCTTTTGCCATTGTAGTAAGGGATTTACGTCAATGATAGAATTAGAAGCGGAAGTGGGCGAAGGCGCGGTTGGCCTCTGCCATCTTGTGCATATCTTCTTTACGTTTGAAAGCGCCGCCCTGATTGTTGTAAGCGTCAACGATCTCAGCTGCTAACTTGTCAGCCATGGTCTTGCCGCCACGCTTGCGGGCATAGCCTATAAGATTCTTCATTGATATAGATTCCTTGCGGTCTGCGCGAATCTCCGTGGGCACCTGGAAGGTGGCTCCACCTACGCGGCGTGACTTTACCTCCACCTGAGGTGTCACATTTTCGAGAGCTTTTTTCCAGATCTCAAGCGCTGTAAGCTCTTCATTGGGCAACTTGGTCTTCACGGTCTCCAGTGCACCATAGAAGATGGAGAATGCTGTATTCTTCTTGCCGTCATACATCAGATGATTGACAAACTTTGTCACTCTCTCATCTCCGAAAACAGGGTCTGGCAATACGACCCGTTTCTTAGGTTTTGCCTTTCTCATTGTTGGGGTTTCAGTGTTGTGTTTTTGTTTGCTTGGTTGCTTGCATCTGCGTCTTCAGCCCCGCCCTCCGGCGCCGGCTTACTCAACCTTGGAATCAGCTTTCAAGAAATACAAAAACGAGTTAAATGATTGTTGTGATTTAATCTCGCGGTGCGTTTAGTAACTTCACCATTGCTGCCCGGCGGCATTCTCCGCCTCGCAATGATTACTTCTTGGCTGCACCGGCCTTCGGACGCTTGGCTCCGTACTTCGAGCGACGCTGTGTACGATCCTTAACACCGCTGGTATCAAGGGTGCCGCGCACAATGTGGTAACGCACACCGGGGAGGTCCTTAACACGACCACCGCGCACCAGCACTATAGAGTGCTCCTGCAGATTGTGGCCCTCGCCCGGGATATAAGAGTTTACCTCTTTACCATTGGTCAGGCGCACACGCGCAACTTTACGCATAGCCGAGTTAGGCTTCTTAGGTGTGGTAGTGTACACACGCACACACACGCCACGACGCTGCGGGCATGAATCCAGCGCGGGTGACTTACTCTTGTCCTCAAGAGCCACACGTCCTTTTCTTACTAATTGCTGAATAGTAGGCATCTTAGTTTTTGTTCGTTTTTAAATTACTTATTCTCTTTTCTTTGTTACTATTTTCACTTCTCTATGACACTCCGCAAGCCACCTATCGCTTTGTAAGTCAGTACATTGCGATAAAGCAGCACGCAAAATGCCTCGTATTTCGCTGCAAAGTTACTCATTATTTGGCTAATATACAAACATTTCCACAAATATTTTTTAATAATTTTTAATCGTAACATCTCAGCTCGAAGCGCTTTCGCATTTCTCCCATCACCGCCGAGCCGGACGTCCGCCGATGCTCATTCTGCCGCCGACGCTACGCATACCTACATAAAAAAAATTACTCGTCTTCGCGACGAGCAATCTCCTTTAACCTTAAATCTAATACCATGAAAAACACTATGCAAAAGTAATGCTTTTTATGTTATAAAACATACTTTCAGGTCGTAAAAAATCCGCCGTTTTGTATCATTTAACTTTTGCCACACCTCTCCCCAATCAATATGTTATATTATCCTAATTTATGTTTACGCCTGTGTCAAACCACCGCTTTCCTCCATATACACTATTGTATAACTCACTATTTTTGCGTAACTTTGCACCAACTTCAAGAGACGGAGGGGGCCCGAGGCTTCCTCCTCTTTATTTAGAACTATCATTTTCAAGCCTTATGCTCGACAAATCCATAATTACCGACATCGTCAGCAGCGCCATCGCCGACACCGACATCTTCATCGTAGAGATATCTGTCTCGCCCGCCAACGATGTGGTAGTGCTCCTCGACTCCGACGGCGCCGCCATCGACATTGACACCTGCGCCGCCATCACGCGCGCCATCGAAGACGCCTTTGACCGCGACATCGAGGACTTCAGCCTCGAAGTAGGCTCAGCCGGCATCACATCGCCGCTGAAAGTGCATCGCCAATACCTCAAAAACATTGGCCACGACGTGGAAGTGCTGACACTCGACGGCCGCAAGATACACGGCGTGCTCACCGCCGTGGCCTCCGACGGCTCATTCACCGTAGAGTCACCCGTAAAAGTCAAAGAGCCAGGCGCTAAGCGCCCGGCCATAGTCATGCAGCCAACCACGCTGCGCCCCGACGAGTGCAAATCAGTGCGCCCCGAAATTTCATTCAAATAGTGATACCATTACACATTATTATATATAATATAACTCAAAAATATACACCTCAACACCTATGGCTAAGAAAGCGGAAACACCCAATATGGTCGAGCAGTTTGCCGAGTTCAAAGAGCTCAAAAACATCGACAAGACCACGATGATTAACGTCCTCGAAGAGTCATTCCGTAACGTGCTCGCCAAAATGTTTGAAACTGACGAAAACCTCGACGTGATCCTCAACCCCGACAAAGGCGATGTCCAAATCTTCCAAAACCTCACCGTTGTCCCCGATGGCGAGGTCACTAACCCCAACCTCGAGATATCGCTCAGCGACGCTCGCAATGACGATGACCCCGAAGCCGAAGTTGGCGACGAGCACACCAAGGAAATCTTCTTCGAGAAATTCGGCCGCCGCGCCATCCTCACGCTCCGTCAAACTCTCCAATCCAAAATCCTTGACCTCCATAAGGAAGCAATCTACAACAAATTCAAGGACCTCGAGGGAGAGCTCGTCAGCGGCGAAGTGTATCAGACATGGTCTAAAGAGACCCTCCTCCTCGACGACGACAAAAACGAGCTGCTCCTCCCAAAGAGCCAATCTATCCCAGGCGACTTCTTCCGTAAGGGCGAGACCGTGCGCGCCGTCATCGACAACGTTGACAACAAAAACAACAACCCCAAAATCACCGTCTCTCGCACCAGCGAAGCCTTCCTCCGACGCCTCTTCGAGCTCGAAGTGCCCGAAATTCACGACGGACTCATCAACATTCGCGCCGTGGCCCGCATACCCGGCGAACGCGCTAAGATTGCCGTAGAGAGCTACGACGACCGCATCGACCCCGTTGGCGCTTGCGTCGGTGTTAAAGGCTCGCGTATTCACGGCATCGTGCACGAGCTCCGCAACGAAAACATCGATGTCATCAGCTACACCGCTAATCCTCAGCTCTTCATCCAGCGTGCCCTATCGCCCGCCAAAATCTCGTCAATACGCATCGACGAGACAGAGAAAAAAGCCGAAGTATTCCTCCGACCCGAAGAGGTTTCGCTCGCAATCGGCAAAAACGGTCTCAACATCAAGCTCGCATCGATGCTCACCGGCTTCACTATCGACGTTTATCGCGACACCGAAGAGACATTCGAGGAAGACATATACCTCGACGAGTTTAAAGACGAAATCGATGGCTGGGTTATCGATGCCCTCAAAAACATCGGTTGCATAACCGCCAAAAACGTGCTCAACGCCCCACGCGAAATGCTCATCGAGAAAGCCGACCTCGAGGAATCTACCGTCGATAACGTCATCGAAATCCTCAAAGCCGAATTCGAAGAATAATCACCATTCACCAAAACATAATCACAAGGCGGCCCAATACATCACCGACGGACGCCAACGACTCACTATATATGGCCAAGACAAAAATCAGTACACTCGCAAAAGACCTTAACGTGGCCCTGCCCACCGTTATCGACTTCTTGCAAAAAAAAGGTATCAATATTGACGGCTCGCCCAACACTCGCGTCGAAGACGACGTCGTCAACCTATTGGTCCAAGAGTTCAAGCCGGACAGAGACCTCAAAAGCAAGTCCGAGCAATTGGCATCGGAGCGTCGCTTCGAGCGCAATAAATCGGCCGTAAAAGATACGGCCGTCAAGCCCGTCGAGATAGCCG
>SAMEA3663036__coassemble_383_pt1 | contig 21307 bp, 18 predicted proteins | sample SAMEA3663036__metabat2_low_PE_026 | metagenome-assembled genome bin SAMEA3663036 (sample SAMEA3663036) | pig gut metagenome | biome: pig gut; feature: pig-associated habitat; material: faeces | place: France | collected 2012 | reverse complement strand
CCGCGACCCCGACCTTGGCAAGGTCGTGCTCTACCAACTGAGCTATTTTCGCATTGTTGTGGCAGCGCTTTTTGCGTTTGCGATGCAAAGGTACAAACAATTTTTGAAACTGCAAGCGTTTTAGCCGATTTTTTTCAAAAAAAATTATCGGTGGAATACCTCATATCTTATAACGATATATTTTCCCAAAGGTAAATCAGATTATTATGTCGGTATTGAAAAGTGCTGCACTGTATGGCATGTCTTTACAATATAGGGCTGAGAAGGCGCAGTATTGACTCGGTGGCCTTTTGTGTGATGGGTCGTTTGCGCCATTCTGACTGGTGCACGCGGCTGCAGTGCATCATGTCGTTGTGGAATATCGAGACCATTTGCTCGTTGATGGCGCGCGAGTAGAAGAATAGGTTTGACTCGAAGTTGTGCTCAAAGCTGCGGAAGTCAAAGTTTGTGGAGCCTATGGTGCAAATGTCGTCGTCGATGATGATGGTCTTGGCGTGGAGCATGCCATCGTTGTAGAAGTATATCTTGATACCGGCATCCAGACATTGCGCTATATATGACAGTGTGGCGTATGTGAGCATTGCCGAGTCGCTATGTCGCGGCACCATTATGCGGGTATCTACATTGGCGAGGGCCGCGGTCTGAAGAGCTTTGAGCAGGCCGTCGGTGGGCAGGAAGTAGGGTGTCTGGATATAGATGCGGCGCTTGGCGTTGGCTATGGCTTTGTGAAATGACATTTCCAGGCCGCTCCACTGCGAGGTGGGGCCTGCGATGATGAGCTGGGCGCCTACGTTGCCGGGAAGGGTATCGGCCGGGAAGGGCGTGTCCTCGACTAAAGGTAGCCCCATGAAGCGCCAGTCAATGGCAAAGGAGTGGCGCAGGGCGTTGACGATTGGGCCGGTGACGCGCACATGGGTGTCGCGCCATGCCTTGAAGCGTTTGCCGCCATCGATATATCTGTCGGCGATATTCATGCCGCCGAGATAGCCCACTTTGCCGTCGATGACACAGAGCTTGCGGTGGTTGCGCCAATTGATGCGCGTGCCCAACAGGGGAAATGACACCTTGAAGAAGGGGTGAGCTTGGATGCCGGCCTTGCGCATATCGCGGAAGAATTTGCCGGCCACTCGAAATGACCCCACGTGGTCGTAAATCATGCGCACACATACGCCCTCGGCTGCCTTGGCCACAAGAATGTCGCGTATGCGGCGGCCTATGTGGTCGTCTTCGATGATATAATATTGTATGTTGATATAGTGCTGCGCTGCGGTTAAGTCGCGCTGCAGGTCGGCAAATTTCTCTGCGCCGGAGGTGTATATCTTGACATCGTTACCGGGATAGAATGGCATGCGGGTGAGGTTGCGCCCCAGGCGTATCTGCTGCAGTGACGCTTCGCTGAGGTCCAAGCTGCTGAAGTCAACCACGGGTATCGCCTCGCGGCGTTTGAGCCGGCGGCGGCTGCGGCGCGAGATTTTGCGCGTGTTGCGTATGTTGCGGCCGAAGAATAGATAGAGTATCAGACCTACCACCGGCAGCAACAGCAGCACGGTGACCCACGCCAGCGATTTCACGGGGTTGCGGTTCTCGGAGAGCACTACCCCGATGATGCTTATTGTGGTCACGGCATATATTATCAGCAGGGTGTTGTAGAGCCACTGATATGATAGTATGTCGGTCAGAACATCAAACATTGGCGCAAGTTACCAATAATATTGCTTATCACAACGATAGTTAGGATATTTTAACCAAAAACAATCATAGCGCATTCCGCGATGCTAAAATATAGCTGCGGAATATCGCTATGATACTATGCTTGGAGCGCTTGGCGCCGGATACTTTTCTCAACGGCGTTCGGCGAGGCTTGTTCAGGCGTTGGCGGCGGGCTTGGCTTCCCAGCCGAGGGCGCTGGCGCCGAGAACGGCGGCGTCGGCCTCTTTGAGCTCGCTGAGGAGCACTTTGGGCTTGCCGCGGAAGATGGCCATCATATTTTTGTCCATGGCGGCGCGCAGGGGCTTGAGCAGCAATTCGCCTGACTTAGCGAGGCCGCCGAAGAGGATGAAGGCTTGCGGCGAAGAGAACACCGTCATGTCGGCAAATGCTTCGCCGAGGATGGTGCCCGTGTAGTCAAACACTTCCTTAGCGAGCTGGTCGCCTTGCATGGCAGCATCGTACACGTCCTTGGAGGTGATTTGGTCAATGGGCATATTGCGCAGGATTGACGGCTCGGTGCGTATCTCGAGAAATTCGCGAGCAGTGCGTGCTACGCCGGTGGCAGAGCAGTAAGCCTCGAGGCAGCCGGTGCGACCGCAGCCGCAGAGACGTCCGTTGTTGCGTTTAACAATCATGTGGCCTAACTCGCCGGCAAAGCCGTCGTGGCCATATACTACTTGGCCGTTGATGACGATGCCTGAGCCTACGCCGGTGCCCAAGGTGATCATGATGAAGTCCTTGAGGCCTCGTGCAGCGCCGTAGGTCATCTCGCCGATAGCGGCAGCATTGGCATCATTGGTGATAGCTACGGGGATGCCGAATTTGTCGCTGACCATCTGTGCCAGAGGTATGGGGGTGGGCCAAGGCAGGTTCACGCCGTCCTCGATGATGCCGGAGAAATAGTTGGCGTTGGGAGCGCCGATGCCGATGCCGTGAATTTTGCCTACGGCATCATTAGCTTCTAAAAGACGAGTGGCTTCGGTGTAAAGCTCATCAAGATAGTCTTCGATTTTAGAGTGCTTGCCGGTTTTGATTGAAGCGCTGGCAATGACAGCACCACGAGTGTCAACGATACCGAATACGGTGTTGGTGCCGCCGATATCTATACCAAGTACGTAGGGTTTCATGTGTTATTATAATGAATTGTTTTTAATGGTAATCATTATTCAGGTATTATATGGCAAAGTTACTAAAACTTGGTGATTAAAAGAGCTATGAATGGATAAAAATTACAAAAAAATTACATGGCAGAGGCTTAGACTGGAATCGCAAGGATAGTGTTAGTATTTTTTAACGTATTTGACCGATGTTTTTTAGCTCTAACACTTGACTCGTACCTTGGGTGAGGCGCTAACTTTGCAGCCGAAATGAAAAATCACTAAGGAAATGAACGCATTACATGACTCAATGATGAGCATAGGCGAATTTGCTCATCTGTGCAGAGTGACAGTAAAGACTCTGCGCCATTATGAAAAGGTAGGGGTGCTGATGCCTGACATGGTAGATGAAGCATCAGGCTATAGGTATTATACCGCTTGTCAGATGCAACGTATGAACACGATAGCTGCTCTGAAGTATGCCGGGTTTACCCTCGAAGAGATAGCTGAATTGCTGGCTAATAGCGGCGGTGAGCCGGCTTCTGAGGCTTTGAATGCTAAAATTGCCGAGTGTGAGGCTGAGTTAGCGCGGCTGCATAAGCGCCGCGATGTGTTGCAGCGCTGGCTTGAAGTGAGCCGCCGCCGCCGTGATGTGGTGAGCCACCGTGTGGAGCTTGCCTCACTGCCTGGAATGACAGTGGCGGTGTATCGTCGCCGGGTGACCGCGCTGACTGACCTGCTGACACTATGCCCGCAGCAGATAGGCCCGGCTATGATGCGTGCCGGCTGTGAGTGCAGCCTGCCGGGATATTGCTTCGCCACGGAGCAGCTTAGCGATGACGCTGATGGAGTCGCCGGTTATGAATATTCTGAGCAGGTAGTGGCCGCTGCTAAGGAGACGGCTCTGATAACGTACCGGCATCTGCCGGCTGAGCCTATGGCGCTGACATTGGCATGCCCCGGCGGATATGATGAACTGCCGGCAATGATGCAGAGCCTATGTGAATATGCACGGTCTAACGGCTACGTGGCGACAGCGCCGGGGCGTTATAACTTTGTAGATGGTGTGTGGAATAAGGAGAGTCCCGACGAGTGGCTGACGGTGTTGCAGCTGCCGGTGAGGCGCGTCACTACTCAGGGCTAATCTCTGAGAGCTCGCGCATCTCATCGTATTCGGCCCACGTGGGGTCGTTTTCGGCGCTGATGACCAGTGGCAGCAATGGCAGGTCAGCGAGCGCCTCATTGAGCTTCTTTTGGAAGATGTGAGTGCTGAGGGTGTAGAATACCCATGTGCGCTCACCGGCGCCGGTGTAAATGCCGGTCATGACAGCCACCGGGTCAGCGTCGAGCACGGCGTTGAGCGCCTCGGTGGCTTGTTCCATGATGATGGCGGTGGGCTCGTCGGGCATGTCGGCGCTGTCATATCGCCACGCTATCTCGATGCGGATATTGAAGCGTGGGTTTTGTCGGTACTTGTCGATGTCGCGTCGGCCGGAGACCATAATCAGTCGGCCGTCAAGGCTCTCAGTGGGGCAGGTCCACCAATCGTGTGCCATATTATATTATTGATTGAGTGTTGTGATTATCAATAAAAGAAAGAAACATCTCCGGGTCAGAGTATAAGCCGAGTTATGTGGCGTGGGCGCTATCACCCGATTGCAAGCAGTCCGGGAGCCACCACACGCCGCCCGTCATTTATCTAAGCAGCCTACCCCCCGGCAATGAGCGAGCAGCCCATATCTGCCGGTATATTTGGCCTTGCAACCCACAAGATGTGCGGCACGCAATATCGCTATCGCGCCCGGTGAGCTCTTACCTCGCCTTTTCACCCTTACCGGCACGGAGGCCGGCGGTAATTTTCTGTCACACTTGCTCTACCGTTACCGATAGCTCCCCGAGGGGAGTGTGGCGCTCTGTGTTGCTCGGACTTTCCTCTTACACCTTATGGCAGCAGAGCTGCGCTGATGCAAGCGACGGACCCTCCGGCCCGGAGATGTGGATATTAGTCTAAGAGAAATAGCCTTTGATGATGCCGCGGCGCGAGTTGCGCACAAAGAGTATTATCTCATCGCGCTCTTTGGTGGCCGGGAGCTCGGCTTCGATACACTCTATGGCATCGCTGACGTTCATATTTGATTGATACAGATAGCGATAGATGTCCTGTATCTCTCGTATGGTCTCGTTGGTAAAGTTGCGTCGTCTTAGCCCTATTGAGTTTACACCGGCATAGGATATAGGCTCGCGTGCGGCCTTGACGTAAGGCGGTATGTCCTTGTTGACCAATGCGCCGCCCTGCACCATGATGTGTGGGCCGAGGTGGCAGAATTGGTGCACGAGGGTGCCGCCGCCGATTACGGCATAGTCATCGATGATGACCTCTCCGGCGAGCTGGCTGGCGTTGGAGATGATCACGTTGTTGCCGATGACGCAGTCGTGAGCCACATGTGAGTAAGCCATTATCAGGCAGTTGTTGCCCACAACGGTCTTGCCGCGGGCAGCGGTGCCGCGGTTGACGGTGACACACTCGCGTATGGTGGTGTTGTCGCCTATGATAGCCAAGGTGTCTTCGCCACGAAACTTGAGGTCTTGCGGCACGGCGCCGATGATAGCGCCGGGGAAGATGATGCAGTTGCGCCCAATGCGCGAGCCTTCGAGGATGGTGACGTTGCTGAGGATGCGCGTGCCCTCTCCGATTTCTACATTTTGGTCAATGGTGACAAAGGGGTCTATGACTACGCTTGGCGCAATCTTGGCTGCCGGGTGGATATAGGCTAATGGTTGTTTCATAAGCCTGGTGAACTGGTGTTGGTGATGAGGAGACGGGGTTATTTATTCTTTACAATTTGAGCCATGAACTCACATTCGCACACTATCTTCTCGCCTACAAAGGCGCGGCCTTTCATGACGGCGCATCCGCGGCGCATCTCGGTGAGGAATGATACGTGGAATATCAGCGTGTCGCCGGGAATGACTTTCTGACGGAACTTCACGTTGTCAATCTTCATGAAGTAAGTGGAGTATCGCTCGGGCTCATCTACGGTGCTGAGCACGAGGAGGCCGCCGGTCTGGGCCATAGCCTCGACCATCAGCACGCCGGGCATCACAGGCTCTTGGGGGAAGTGGCCCTGGAAGAACGGCTCGTTGGTGGTGACGTTTTTGATGCCCACGATGTAGTTGTCGCCCTTGTCAATGATTTTGTCCACGAGGAGGAACGGATAGCGGTGCGGCAGCAGCTGGCGTATGCGCAGGTTGTCCATCAGCGGCTCTGCATTGGGGTTGTAATTCGGAGCCTGTATGTCCTGACGCTTGATGTCGCGGCGTATTTCTTTAGCGAGGCGCGTGTTGATGGTGTGGCCCGGCTTGGTGGCTATGATTTTGCCTTTGAGCGGCCGGCCTATGAGTGCTATGTCGCCGATAACATCTACGAGCTTATGGCGTGCCGGCTCGTTGTCGTAGTAGAGGGGGGTGTCATTGATATAACCGAAGGCCTCGACATGGCGGCGCTCCACGCCTAACAGGTCGGCGATGCGGTCAAATTGCTCTTGTGTCATGGCCGAGTCATGGATGACGATGGCGTTGTCAAGGTCGCCGCCCTTTATCAGCCCGGCATTGAGCAGCGACTCTATCTCGCGCGCAAAGGCAAATGTGCGCGCCGGAGCTATCTCGGTGGTGAACTCGCTGATGTGCTCCATCGAGGCATACTGATTGGAGAGCACTGGCGACTCAAAGTTGACCTTTACCTCTACGCTGAACTCATCATCGGGCAATATCATGATTTTGGAGCCTGATTGCTCATCGGCGACTTCGATTTTGTGCTTCACCACATAGTAGTCTTTGTCAGCCTTGAGCTCCTCGATGCCGGCGGCGATGATGGCATCGGCAAAGGGCTTTGCGCTGCCATCGATGATGGGTATTTCTGGTGCATCGGTTTTGATAAGGCAGTTGTCCACGCCTAATGCGTAAAGGGCAGCGAGCGCGTGCTCTACGGTGCTTACCGTGGCTTCGCCGCGCCCCAGCACGGTGCCGCGTTGGGTAGAGACGACGTTTTCAGCTAATGCGTCGATGATGGGTGCGTCGTCAAGGTCGGTGCGCTGGATTTTGTAGCCGTGACCTTCGGGTGCCGGGCAAAAAGTAGCGGTGACTTGGGCTCCGGTGTGTAGGCCTTTGCCTTGGAGAGTGAACTCGCTTTTGAGAGTGGTCTGTTTCATCGTTATGGTAGGTATAGTTTTTATTGTTGCTTGGAGGGAGAGATTGTGGCTTCGATAGCGGCGACGCGGTCAAAGAGCTTTGCCAGGCGCTTGATGAGTACGGCTTGACGGGCAAAGTCGGCGTGAGGCACGGCCGGATATCCCATCAGGCAGCTGCCGGTCGCCACATTGCCCGGGATGCCTGACTGCGCTCCGATTTTCACGTTGTCGCCCACGGTGATATGCCCGGCAAATCCTACTTGCCCGCCTATCATACAGCGGCTGCCGACCTTTGTGGAGCCGGCGATGCCCGTTTGAGCGGCGATGACGGTGTCGGAGCCTACTTCGGCGTTGTGAGCCACCTGTATGAGGTTGTCGAGCTTGACGCCGCTGTGGATGCGTGTGGCGCCCATGGTGGCGCGGTCAATGGTGGTGTTGGCGCCTATCTCCACATCATCGGCAATCTCCACGATGCCCATTTGCGGTATCTTGGAGTATGAGCCGCTGCCTGTGGGGGCGAAGCCGAAACCGTCGGCACCGATGACGGCGCCGGCGTGTATGATGCACCTGTTGCCGATGCGGCAGTTGTGATACACCTTGACGCCCGGATATATCACGGTGTCTGAGCCGATGACGGCTCCCGGACCGATGTAAGCCTGGGGGTAGATGCGCGCACCCTTGCCGATGACGGCTCCGGCGCCGATGTAGGCGAAAGCTCCGACGTAGCAGTCCTCCGGGATGAGCACATCGGCTGCGATAAATGCCGGCTGCTCTATGCCGGTGTGGGTGGGGGCGGTGAGGCGCTCTATGGCTTGCATCAGCTGAGCCAAGGTGGCGTAGGGGTCATCGACGCGTATGAGGGTGCTGCTGATGGGGCGCTCGGCCTCAAAGGCCTTGCTTACCAGCACGATGGTGGCCTCGGTGGTGTAGATATAGTGTGTGTATATGGGGTTGGCTAAGAATGTGATGGCACCCTTGCCGGCTTCTTCGATTTTGGCAAAGGTGCTGACGGTAGCATTGCCATCGCCTTCTACTATACCATTTACAAGTGACGCTATCTGGTTGGCTGAAAAAGTCATTAGTGCAACGTAGTGGTGATACCGATTAATGTTTCGAATTGCAAATTTGGCAAAAAATATTTAAAGTAGCATCATTTGTAGCGTTAAATGGTATCAAAAGGGCTTATTATTTATTTGACGGGGTGGGTGGCGAGCCTGATTTCGGTGTCGCTGATGGTGATGCGGCGGTCTTTGTAGAGCTTGCCTATGGCTTTCTTGAAGTCGCGTTTGCTGCAAGCAAAGGTGGCGCTGATAACAGCCGCGGGGCTTGCATCGGTGATATGCATGACGCCGGCATTGGCGTGCATACGGCTGATGATGCTGCCGGCGAGCGCCTCCACGCGGTCGGGCGCTTTGCCACCGATGGTGAGGTCTATCTTAAAGTCGGGCCTGATGCGCTTGACGTGGGCTTTGACCAGCTGCCCGCGATGCAGCTCGACGTAGGTCTCATTTAAGTAAATCATGCCATGGTGCAGGTTATCGACGATGACCTTATAGCCTATGTCGGTGATGCTCTCCACCAGGCAGCTGACCTCGTCGCCGCGCTGATATGTGGGGATGGTGTTGCCGATATAGCGCTCAATCTTGGCCGTGGCGGCGATGCGCTGAGTGGCGTGGTCAAGGTATATATACACCGGGTATGTGCCGCCCACACGCATCCTCGCTTTTTGCTCGGCAAAGGGTGCCAGCAGGTCTTTGGGGAGCCCCCAGTCCAAGAAGGCGCCAATGTCGTTGACATCAGTGACACGCAAGAAGGCGCACTGCCCCACCTGTGCAGCCGGCATATCAGTGGTGGCCACGGGGCGGTCAGCGGAGTCTTTATATACAAACACCTCTATGCTGTTGCCGATATGCATCTCCGTGGTGACGTATCGCGTCGGTAGCAGTATCTCCCGGCCGGCGGCATCGTCGGCAGCGGCGAGATATAGCCCGTAGTCTGATTGTCGGGTGATGATGAGGACGTTGGTTTTGCCTATTGCAATCATAGTAGGTGTTGGCTATTATAATAATGGTAGGACAGTGGTCGGCGCGCGAGCCAAGAGGCTGTCGTCATACGTCACTGTCCTACCTGTATAGTGTAGTGCCCGGATATGGGTGCGGCTCTTATTCTTTAGCAGCTAATTTGCGGAATTCGTCGAGCGACACTTCCTTCATTTCGGGGTTGATGGCAGCACGCATCATGGCAAACATCTTGAGCTCTTCCATCTCGTTAGCGATGTTGCGACGATATTTGTTGTCAGCGAGGATGCGCTTGGCCATATCGTTGATGGTCTCTTCGTCCATGTTGTACATGCCGTACTGCTGCAGCTGCTGCTGGGCGAGGAATGCGGCACGCTTGAGGAGGTCGTCTTCGGTGACTTCGACGTTGAGTGCTTGCTGCACCTTGCCTGAGATAAGCTCCCATTTGAGGGCGGGCAGCATCTTTTGGTATTCCTCATCGATGTTGTCGGCGTTGAGCTCATCGTTTTGAGCGAGAAGCCATTTCTTGAGGAACGTGTCGGGGAGGGTGATATTGCCGTAGGTGTCCATGAGGTAGTCGTGAGCGTCACGATTGAAGAGCTGCATGGAGTTGTTGCCCAGCGGGCCGGCTATCATAGCGCGGACGGCAGCGGTGTATTCCTCCTCGTTGTGCACCTTGTCAGCGCCAAACACGGCGTCAAAGTATTCCTGATTGTGCTCGGCGGGCTTGCTGACGATGACTTCAGCTACAGACATCTCAAAGTCGCCTTTGACCTCAGCGGCGCGCTCTTTGTCAATGTTGAGTATTGATGACAGCTCGGCTTCGTTGCCCTCGCAAGCGGCGTAGGGGTTAAACACGATCTTGTCGCCTACTTTCTTGCCGATAAACTTGTCGGCCTCGGCTTTGAAGAGGAATGGCGCTACTATGCCGGCGTTGACTTGGATTGCATCGTCGCCTTCTTTGACAGTGCCGTCGGCGTTAAGCTCCATGATAGAGCCTTTTACCACGGCCTTGGCGTCAATTTCTTCGCCGGGCTCTTGAGTGCCGAAGCGCTCACACAGCATCTTGTCTTGGTCGGCTACCATCTCGTCGCTCACGGCGATGGTGTAGAAGGGTATCTTTACGTCCTTGTCGAGCTTGACATCGATGTCGGGACCAAAGCCTACTTCATACTCAAAGGTGTATTCTTTGTCGTTGAGATTGATTTCCTTGACTTCGACGGGCATAGGTTGGCCGAGAATGTTGAGCTTATTGTCAACGATGTATTTATACACATCTTTATATACTACATCGTTGATGACATCGCTCTTGACTTGCTTGCCAAAGCGCTGACGCAGCTGGGCTATGTTGATGTGGCCTTTGCGGAAGCCGGGTATCACATGCGTCTTGCCGATTTTCTTGAGCTCTTCGTTGACTCTGTCGGCGTAGTCAGCCTCTGTGACGTGGGCTGCGATTTTGCCGTTAAGCTCGTCGATTTTTTCTAAGGTGATTTCCATCGTTGGTATTTATCGTTTTTAATTATGTTATTTTCACTATGGGGTAATTATCAGAGTGCAAAGGTACGCATAATTACGCAAATGATAAAATTATAGGGCAAAAAACGCTGCAAAATCTTCGGTCGGGCACCACACTTTTATATGGCTTGCCAAAATTTGATTGTCCAAATTGCGGCTGCACGGTGATTAAATCTCGGTAATAGGTGCTTGTTTGGCAAAAAAATGCTAACTTTGCGCTTATGTTATCAAATCGTCTGAATTATATATTATTGAGCATTGTGGCAATAGTGCTGTCAGTGGCGATACATTCGTGCACCGGCGTTGCAGCTACCGCTGACAATAGCGTCATGGTGAGCATAGAGCCACTGCGAGGTATAGCGCAGCGCATCGCCGGCGACGGGTTTGAGGTGGCGACGCTGATGGAGAGCGGTGCTAACCCCGAGACGTTCGAGCCTTCGATGTCTAAGCGTATGCAGCTGGAGCGGGCGCGCTCGTTCATCGTCACCGGGCTGTTGCCGTTTGAGCAGACGCTCGTCAATGACGGCGACCTCAGCGCTGTGAGCGTTATAGATGTGTCGCAAGGCATAGACCTTATTTATGGCACTCATGAGCATTTACACGCCGCACATGGCGAGCACAGTGAGCACGGCCATGCTGATTGTGGTTCGGCCGACCCTCATATATGGATGTCGCTGCGCAATTTGGTGACCATAGCGCGCAACATCGCCGCCGGTTTGTCAGAAATTGACCCGGAGCATGCCGCTGACTATCAGGCTCGCAGTGAAGCGCTCATCGCTGAATTGCAGGAGGCTGACAATGAGGCCGCCGCGCTGGTGAGCACAGCTCGAGTCAAGTCGTTTGCGGTGTGGCATCCATCGCTGAGCTATTTTGCCCGAGACTATGGGCTTGAGCAGATACCTGTCGGCTCAGAGACTAAGGAGGCATCGGTGGGGCGTTTGCGCGGCGTGATTGACGAGGCCGTGGCTGACAGCGTAAGAGTGTTCTTCTTTCAGCGTGAGTATGACACACGGCAGGCGCAGAGCGTGTGTGAGCGCATAGGCTCTCGTATGGTGACCATTGATGTGCAGTCAAGCAATATAGTTGAACAACTATCCCGAATAGCAGATGAGCTCGCGCATCATTGATAACATATTCTTCAGCAGGCCGGCGCTCTCGCGCCGCGAGCGCTATACCCACGCACCCACACGAGCCGATAGCCCGGAGATAGTGATTGAGGGGGTGTCAATGCGCAGGGAGTATCGCTATGTGCTCGAAGATGTCAGCCTCACAATCAATGCGGGCGACTTTGTGGCCATCACCGGCCCTAACGGAGGCGGCAAGACCACTCTGCTGCGCATCATCCTCGGCCTTATCAAGCCCACCCGTGGCTCGGTGTCTTTTTATGCCGATGGCGCCAAGGTCAGCAAGCTGCCGGTGGGCTATCTGCCACAAAAAAATCAGATTGACTCACACTTCCCGATTTCGGTGCGCGAGGTTGTAGCCTCCGGCTTGCTTGGCATCAAGGACTTAAGCCGAGAGGAGTGCCGGCAGCGCGTGGACAAGGTGCTCGATGAGATAGAGATGGCGGCATACGCCGAGCGTCCCATCGGGCGTCTGTCAGGCGGCCAGCTGCAGCGTACGCTGCTCGGCCGCGCTATCATCTCCGAGCCGCGAGTGCTGGTGCTCGATGAGCCGCTGAGCTACATCGACAAGCGCTTTGAGTCGCACATCTATGACATTATAGCATCGTTGGCTCCTCACACCACTATCTTGCTCGTGTCTCACGAGATGACTACGATAGCCTCGATGGCTAATCGCCACATAATTGTTGACCGCTATATCAGTGAATGCAGCGCCGCACATCATTATGTGCGCACCGAGTGTGATGATTGAGCGGATGGTGGGGTAGGGCGCCTTGCCGTGCTCCCGGCAACACCTTGCGCCGGCGGCTATCGGTCAAAGCGCGACGATAGGGGCGCTATCTCGCCCGGGATAGTTTGGTCAGGCGTGACCGGCACTATTGATATGAATCCTTGCTCAAGCCAATAGTCGTCAGTATCAGTAGCTTGAGGTTCGCTGCTTATAAAGGTGCCCTTGAGCCAATAGAATGGCCGGCCACAGGGGTCGGTATAGTGCTCATACTCATCAGTCCAGCGGCCGCGAGCGGCGCGACACACTCTCGCTCCCTTAGGTGTGATATCTGCCGGTATGTTGATATTCAGGCAAGTGCCGGTGCTCAGCCCGTGATTGAGTACATCGCTGATGATATCGGCCACCAATGGCAATGAAAGGCTGAAATCGGCGCGCATCGAGTGGTCCAGCAGCGAGAATCCTACTGACGGAATACCGAGCATACAGCCCTCAAGCACGGCGCCCATAGTGCCGGAGTAGGTGACATTCACGGCCGAGTTAGAGCCATGGTTGATGCCGGCCAAAATCAGGTCGGGCGTGCGGGGCAATATGGCGTTGAGCGCTAATTTTACGCAATCCACGGGTGTGCCCGTCACGGCATATCGCCGAGCATTGTTGTAGCTCTCAAGCTCTTGTATGTGGAGCGGCGCGCCTACGGTGATAGCCGCTGATTGGCCGGAATGAGGCTGCGCCGGTGCCACGACATATACGTCGGCTTGCTCACCTACGGCATCAACCAATCGGTGGATGCCCGGTGCCGAGATGCTGTCGTCGTTGGTGATAAGGATTAGCTTGCGTGATGTAGTGCTCATTTTTAGGAGGATAATTTTAGATAATGGTGTGTCAAATCTTTATTTCAATGCAAAATTAGCAAAAATATTTGATTTACGCCACATTGCCGCCGCCGTCGGCAGTGCCTTGTGATTACTTTTTGGTTATTCGGAAATAAATTTGTAACTTTGCAGTCGCTATTTTTTGACATAAATTTATGTGAAAAAATGGATAATAATAGCTAAACAAATACGTTGAATAAATATACGATAATCAACAATATCTGACGCTTTTTATGAATATAAAATATATATTGGGCATTGCATTGGTAGCTGTCGTTATGACTTCTTGCTCGAAAAAGAATTCGCTCGCGTATTTTACCGACATACGTGATGTGCCCGAAAGCCAATTGCCTTCGACGGCTCATGCATTGACGTTGTCGCCTGATGATGAGCTGTATATCAGCGTGAGATCCGTCAATCCCGGCGCTGCAGCTCAGTACAACGTGCCCTTTGAGAATGCTGTTATCACCGATGATATGGTGCTGACACGCAACACTCGCCCCGGCACGCGTGTGCCTACATATCGCATTGATGCCAACGGCGATCTCGACTTCCCCGTGCTTGGCAAGATGCATGTGGCCGGCATGACTATAGAGCAGCTGCAGGACAAAATGGCAAGCCTTATATCAAAGGATGTGGAAGACCCGATAGTGACGGTGCAGCTGATGAATTTCCAGGTGTATGTCGCCGGTGAGGTGTTGCAGCCTCAAGCTATCAAGGTCACGCGCAATCGGTTCACCATATTAGATGCTATCACTTCAGCCGGCGACCTTACCATGTATGGTGTGCGCGAAAATGTGTTAGTGGTGCGCGAGGAGAATGGCAAGCGCACTTACGGACACGTTGACCTCACCAAGTCTGATGTGTTTACATCGCCTTATTTTTACTTGCAGCCCAATGATTACATATATGTGATGCCTAATAAGGTGCGCGAGGGCAACTCCACCTATAGCCAGGACAATGCTTTCAAGCTATCGGTAATATCAACAGTGGTGAGTGCTTCTTCAGTAATAGTATCTCTGATAATCGCCCTCGCTGTCAAATAATGAAATCGTAACGATTATGGCTAAGAAGAAAACATCTGATATTATTGACGTAAGAGCGTTAGTACAGTCATATCTGTCAAAATGGTATCTTTTTGTGCTGTCTGTGGTGCTCTGCTGCATTTTGGGATACGTTGTGGTCAAGGTGAAGCAGCCGGTATATGGCGTCCGCTCAAGCATATATATCAAAGATGACGAGGCCAACCCTATGGCCGGCCTCAGTAGCATGGCTGATATCTTCGGCTCAAACGGCTCCGTTGACAACGATGTGTTTATGATCTCATCACATTCGGTGTATCGCGATGTAGTCAAGCAATTGCAAATCCACAAATTGCACTATGTGCACGAAGGATTTTTGCGCGATGTGTTCTACTACCCCGAGTTCCCCATCGATGTCACGGCAGCTCCGGCTATTGCCGATACTCTCACAAAGACCATCAAATTCTTCTATGATATAGACAAAAACGGCCTTGCCGATGTCACGGTAAAGCAGCATCGCGATGTGCTGGCTGATGTCGAAGGCGTCAAGCTGCCTTACACCTTCAAGACTGAATACGGTCAATTTACTCTGGCTCCCACTGCCACATACGTTGCCGGCGAGAGCTTGTCAGGCGAAGTCGATTTCGAGGGCTATGATGCTATGGCCGAGTCGCTGGCCGAGATGGTAGGTGCCGGCGTCTCTACCAAGAAGAGCAATGTAATACAGCTCAAAATCAATGTTGAGAACACTGACTTCGGCTGCGATATCCTCAACTCGCTGATGGCTGCTTACAATGAGCGAAACATCAACGACAAAAACGCCCAGGGTGAGAAAACACTCCAGTTCATTGACGAGCGTTTGGTGCTGATTGCTGATGACCTGAACTCGTCAGAAGTGGCTATCGCCAGATATAAAGAGAAAAACAAGATGGTAGATCTTGAGGTGGAGGCTACCTATCAGACCACCAAGCGAGCTCAAATCGACAAAGACCTTATGGCCGCCGAGACTCAGGCCGGTATTTTGAAGATGACTCTCGACTTCCTCAATGTGCCTGACAACGCTTATAGCCTCATCCCTGCCACCATTGACAATAAGGCGCTTGAGTCGGCCATCGGTCAATACAATGAGTTGGTCTTAGAGCGCATGAAGCTGGCTACATCGGCCAAGGCCAACAACGTGGCTCTCAAGCAAATCGAGGCATCTATTGATGCGATGCGTTCAAACATCTTACTATCTGTAGATCGCGCTTACAAATCGAGTCTGGTCACCGTCAGCGACCTGCGCCGCGAGTTAGGCACCACCCAGGGCCGTCTGGGGCAAGTGCCGGCTCAGGAGTTGCAGTTCATCGATATGAAACGCCAGCAGGAGGTCAAGCAAGAGCTGTATGTCTTCTTGTTGCAGCGCCGCGAAGAGACGGCTATGCTCATCGCCAATGCCGTGCCCAAGGGCCAAATCATAGACGCAGCCTACACCCTCAATAAGCCGCTGAGCATGGGCAAGTCGTCAATAATGATTATTGCCTTCTTGTTTGGCTTGATGCTGCCTCCCATCGGATTGTATCTGCGCCGCATGCTGCGCAATAAGTTTGACACTCGCGAAGAGGTGGAGCGCATCGTAAGCGTGCCCGTCTTGGGCGAGATATGCACGGAGAAGTCAGGCCGTCAGCTCGTAGTTTCCTCTACTGACACCACTTCGATATCAGAGTTGTTCAGATTGATGCGCTCGGCGCTGTTGTTTGTGCTCAGTGAGTCCACAGACAAGGTGGTGCTGATGACATCGACCGTGTCAGGCGAAGGCAAGTCGTTTGTGTCAATCAATCTGGCATCGTCATTGGCGTTGCTTGAGGGCAAGAAGGTGTGTCTCGTGGGTATGGATATCCGCAAGCCGCGTCTGTCACAATACCTTAAGGTGTCAGCGCCGTTAGGCTTGACCCAGTATTTGGCATCTTCTGAAGTGTCAATTGACAACATCATCACGCATAATCCGCTGGGCAACGGCCTTGACCTCATCGTGGCCGGCCCCGTGCCGCCCAACCCCGGCGAATTGCTGATGTCAAAGAAGGTGGAAGCCCTCTTTGAGGAGCTGCGCCTCCGCTATGACTATATCATCGTAGATACGGCCCCGGTAGGTATGGTGAGCGATACCTTCACGCTCGACCGAATAGCCGATGCTACGGTATATGTGACGCGTGCTAACTACACTTCAATCAACGACCTGAGATATATCGACGAGATATACGAAGACCACCGTCTCAAGAAGCTGTCAATCGTAATCAACGGCACAGCCACCAAGAAGGGCTATGGCTATGGCTACGGTGAGGGACAGCACCACCATCGCAAATCATAAGCTACACCGACCTGCGGGCGGCGTCAATCTCTCGGCAGAATTTTGACGCCGTCCGTAAGGCGTTTTTATTTTAACAAACTGCAATAAACTCTCGTAGAGCATAGTGTCGCAAGCAGGCGTATATAAATGGAGCATGATTGACCGTGTGGGCAATTCCGTTATGACATTTGGCGGAAATGTAGTCCTCGCACGCCTGCTTGACCCTAACGACTTCGGCTTGCTGGCAATGGTAGCTATCTTTATAGCGTTGGCGAGCAACATATCATCGTGCGGCATGGCCGACAGCCTCATTCATGACAGCGACGTCACCGACAAGGACTATTCCACCGTCTTTGTCTTCAATGCGGTGATGGGCCTGCTCTTCAGTGTCGTGTTCATAGCTTTCTCTGATACGATAGCCGTATTTTTCGGGCATCCGCAGCTTGAGAATATCATGTGGGCCATAGGCATCTGCTTCTTCTTCCAGATGATGTGCCTGACCCAGGAGACGAAGCTGCGCAAGGAGCTGGAAATGAAAAAGATGGCATTTGTACATCTTAGTGCCACGGCCTCGGCTGTGGGCTTGGGCATCTTGCTCGCCGTGCGCGGATACAGCTATTGGGCTTTGGTATCGACAAGGGTATTCCTTTCGTTCTTCCAATTCCTTTATTTTGTGATAGCCACGCGGTGGATACCGCGCTTTGCCTTCTATATGGATTCGTTCCGCCGCTCATTTGGCTACGGGGTGCATCTCATGCTGGCATATCTGTGCAGCCAATTCAGCCGCAACATTAATATGTCAATATTGGGCAAATATGGCAATGCCAGCTCTGCCGGGCTATACTCGCAGGCGCAGAAACTGGAGGAGGTGCCCTTCGGCCTTTCAGAGTCAATACTCAATTGGCCTTTCTTTGCCGTGGTGTCAAAGGAGGGCGACCCGGGGCGTCAGCGTGTGCTCATCAATACGATGCACTCCACCGTGCTGTTTGTCAATCTGCTCATCGTGGGCTTGCTGTTAGCAGTGGCCACGCCAGCCTTCCATTTGCTCTATGGCGAGCGGTGGGATGCGGCCATCCCCGTCTTTCATATCCTCGTGATATATGGAGGCTTCACGGCAGTGAAGTATTTTTACCAGACTGTGCTCAAGGTGTATGCTCGCACGGCTGTGATGCGCAACCTCACATTCTTTGAGGTGGGTCTGCAGTTGGCTATGCTCGCCTATGCTTATGACAAAGGGCTGAATATTATAGCTCTCACGCAGTTAGGCGCTGTGTGTGTCGCTGTCGTCATATATATAGGCTTTTACAAGCGCTTGCTTAATCTATCGTTCGCTCGGCTCATCAAATCCTTTGCCTCGCCCTTGCTGATAGCTGTGGCGGCATGCGTGGCGGCGGCGAGTGTGGCTTGTGTTATGCCCTGCGGAGTAGCTTGGCTCGCCACGCTGGGCGTGATGGCCACTTTTGCTATAGTAGTAATCATTATTGGACGCATCACCAAGTTTGCGCCTTATATGGCGCTTGCCGGTCGGCTGTCACAAATATGGAATAAGCTATGGACGTAGTAGCGATGCGCAAGATGGCCGGCAAGCGTAAGAAGCAGCGCCCTGCCGAGGCTGCTCGAAAGTCAGCCGCCGGCACCGGCGAGCCTAAAATCAAGAGAGAGGCCTTGTCGTTTGCTGACCTTGATTGGGTCAAGCCATTGTGCTTCTTGCTGTGCATGGCTTTAGATGGGCTGGAGATGCCTTTAGGCATCATATTGGTGGCGGTGATGCTGCTCAGTAGCTACAAGCGTGACCGCTATGATTTCATCATCATGTTCACCCTTGCCACCGGCGCTTATGGTATCCTCAACCGTAACCTCTGGCATGGCCTCAAAACTGACGATATAGCGCTATTTGCCGGCTTCTTATGCCTGTTCATTATGCATAAGCCGCCGGTGCTCAAACGGCTGATGCGCATATTGCTATGCTATTTCGGGGCATTGGCCGTAATAGCTATGTTTAGCGATGAGTATATGCGTGTGCAGATGCTGACCATGCGTTTGTATATGATGCCTGTGTATGTCTTTGTCCCATTGGCTGCGTTCTCCGGCCGTGATTTTGAGATGAAGGTGTTTATGCGCAAGCTGATGGCGTATGCGCTTATCATAGCAGCCTTCTATTGCATTGATTGCTACATCCTCAACGGGCATATCCTCGTGCCGAAGACATATATGGGCGAAGCCACATCTACGTTCTTCTCTCCGCTGATGATGCCGTTCACCAACGTCTTCCCCCGTATATATCCGCCGGGTCTCTATATTTGGACACTCTGTTTGGTGCCCGTGGCTCGATACTACAAGATGGCGTGGTGGATGTGGGCCCTGATACTGTTGGCGCTCTATGCCACACGCACTTTTACCATTATCACCGGTTTCGTGATTTTGTATGTGGTGTTTATCGGCAAATGGAAGGTCTTGGTCAAGGGACTGATAGGCATAGCCGTACTTTTCGGCATACTATATGCCATTGACGCCAATATGGAGAAGGACAAGCAGGGACAGTCGCCTATGCGTATCGCTTCGTCCATTGACCAGTTTGCTATGCTCTCTGATGCTGTAGATATCGAGGACGTGGCAGAGTTTGGCTCAGGACGTATAGCACAGGTTATACCGAAATATGAGCTGCTAAGAGAATACGACAAAGAGCTGGTGGGGCTGGGATTTCTTCATGCAGAGCACAGCACCAGCACCAAATTTCAGATTACCAATGAGTACTATTCCGATATCGAGAAGGCTGACGAGGTGGCCACCGGTGTGGAAATCATACCCATACAGATAGTGCTAACCATAGGCTATATAGGCCTCTTGGTGCATATCATATTCTTGGTGATGCTATGCCGCCTTGTGGCCAAGCTCGAATATGCCTCTATGCTCTATAGCGTCATTGCCGCCTTCAGCTGGTTTGGCCTTGCCGGCTTTTCCGGGCTGATATACACTCATGGCGAGCTGCTGATGGCGCTCGCGCTGGCAGTGATTATCCTCGCCAACAAGCGCCGCTTCAAAGGATTTGGAGGCCGCCGCGGTGTTGATGCCGATAATGACGAATTGGGGGGGTAAACAGTTGAGTGTTAGTGACTTAAAGACTGATGCCGGAGAAGCCCATAAAGGCCATAGCCAAGATGCCGGCCACGATAAGGGCTATCGGCAGCCCGCGCATAGCTCGCGGCACATCGACAAGCTCTAAGCGCTCGCGTATGCCTGCAAACAGCACCAGTGCCAGCGTAAAGCCTATTGCCGTGGCGATGGCATACACCGTGGAGAAGAGCAAATCATAATCTTTTTGTGCCACGATGATGGCCACGCCCAGCACCGCGCAGTTGGTCGTTATCAATGGCAGATACACCCCCAGGGCGGCATACATCGCCGGCGATATCTTGTGCATGATTATTTCAAGCATCTGCACTAACAGCGCTATCACCAAGATAAACACGATAGTCTGGATAAACTCCAGCCCCAGAGGCACTAATACCAGTTGATGCAGCGCACGGGTCACCACCGTGGACAGCGCCATCACAAAGGTCACGGCCATGCCCATGCCTATAGCTGAGTCAATACGCTTTGACACGCCCAAGAAGGGGCAGATACCTAAAAATTGGCTGAATACGATATTATTAACAAATACCGCCGTGATGATGATTGACAGATATTCGAGCATGGCTTATCGGGTTTCTCTGAGATGATTAAATATGGCTATGGCAAAGCCGAGCACGATGAACGCCCCGGGCGCCAAAATGAATACGAGCGAGCCGTATTCCTCGGGATATACGGTGATGCCGAAGATTGTGCCTCCACCCAGCAGCTCGCGCACACTGCCTATCAGCGTCAGCGCTGCGGTGAAGCCCAAGCCTATGCCTATGCCATCGCATAGCGACGACACTATGCCATTGCGAGAGGCGTAGGCCTCGGCGCGCCCGAGCAAGATACAATTGACCACTATCAAGGGGATGAAGATACCCAAGGAGGCATCAATAGCCGGAGCGTATGCCTTGATGAGCATTTGCAGCACGCTCACAAATGAGGCTATCACCACGATATACACCGGGATACGCACCGTCGTGGGCACATAGCGGTGGATAGCCGATATCGCCGCATTTGACAGCATTAGCACAAACAGGGTGGCCAGACCCATTGACAGCCCCGTTATCGCCGAGGAGGTGGTGCCCAACGTAGGGCACATCCCCAAGATGAGTACGAAGGTGGGGTTTTGTGTTATTAACCCATTGTAGATGATGCTCAGATATCGTTTCACTGCTCTATGCTTAAAAGGTATGTGCTTAATGATGTGCGTGCTTTATTGACGGCTTCGAGGAATGCGCGCGAGGTGATAGTAGCTGCCGTAATGCCGTCAATGTCACCGCCGTCTTTTCTCAGCCGCAGGCTGCCGTCATGTCGCCCTATGATGCTGCGGCTGCCGTTATCGCTCTTAAACCACTCATTGGCTTTGGCGCCCAAGCCGGGAGTCTCGCTGCTTGACAAGATTGTGTAGCCGCTGACGGCGCCCCGGGCATCAAAGCCCACCATAATGCTGAGGCGGCCGCTGAAGGCATTGTCGCTGTATGTCTCCACGGCGTAGCCTGCCACCTCATGGGCGGCATCGTATGCCGGCGTAATCTTGGTGTCGCCGCTCGCGGTGGCGGCGGTGCCGATGGCGGCAAAGGGTGGCAGCA
>SAMEA3663036__coassemble_362_pt1 | contig 21887 bp, 17 predicted proteins | sample SAMEA3663036__metabat2_low_PE_026 | metagenome-assembled genome bin SAMEA3663036 (sample SAMEA3663036) | pig gut metagenome | biome: pig gut; feature: pig-associated habitat; material: faeces | place: France | collected 2012 | reverse complement strand
TGGTACAATGCGGGCGGCGTCCTCGCCAATGCCGTCACGCTGGCGGCCGTGGCGCCTCTGCTGCTGTGCGAGCTGCCGGCGGCCGCCATGGTGGCGCTGATGGTGTTTGAGCTGATAGGGCTGATGATACTGCTCACCAATGCTATCCCCATCAATGCCGGCGGCATACGCAATGATGCCTCCAATATGTTGCTGATGCGCCGCGATGGCCTCAGCCGCCGTGCGCTCTATGTGCAGCTGCGCGCCAATGCGTTGATGCAGCAGGGTGTGCGTCCCAAAGACATGCCCGCCGAGTGGACTCAGATAAGTCCCGACTTTGACTACCGCAACTCGCTGGTGCTCGCGCAATATATGCTCCACATAGCGGTGCTTATGGACAATGGCGACAACGAAGCGGCTCTAACGGCCCTCGAGCGCCTTCACGCCCGCCGCAAGGAAATAATGGGGCTGCTGGTCAAGGAGATAGAGTGTGAGATAGTATATACCGCTCTGGCCACCGGACGCCACGAGCGCGCCGCCGAGCTGCTGACGCCGGCGCTGCTGCAATATATCAAGACTTACAGCAAGGTGAGCAGCGCCAAGTCGCGCTGCCTCTACGCCATAGCTTTATATCGCGACCACGATGGTGATGCCGCGCAGCGCATCTATGACGGCGTGGCCGCCCGCCGCGACAAATATCTGATGCAGGGCGAGGTGGCGTCAGACCTGGAGCTTATGGCGCGCTTGCCGCGGTGATAGCGCGCAGGGCGGCATCGCGGTCATGCATCAGCTGCTGCTGCAATGCCGCGATGTCAGGAAATTGCATCTCGCCTCTGAGGCGCTCCACAAAGTCAAGGCGCAGACGGCGTCCATAGATGTCGGCATCGAGGCCTATGATATGAGCCTCGATGGTGCGTCGGCCGTCGGCAGCCACCGTGGGGCGGCAGCCTATATTGGTCATCGCCGTGAGAGGCGCGTCATAGCCCTCAATATCGGCAAAGCAGGCATATACGCCATCGGCAGGCAGCAGCTGTTCATCGACATCGGGACGCATATTGGCGGTGGGAAAATTGATGGTGCGCCCCAGGCGCTGCCCGCTGACCACCGTGCCCGACACGGAGTAATACCGGCCGAGCATCGCCCGGGCTTGCGCCATATCTCCGGTAGCCACGGCGCGGCGCACCATTGAGCTGCTGACCTTCAAGCCCTCCACCTCGCTGCATTGCAGCACTTCTACGTGTGCTGCTTCGCCGGCGCGGCGGTAATCGTCAAAAGCGCTCAGGCGGTCGCTGCCGAAGTTGTGGTTAAAGCCCATGAGCAACGCCTTTACGCCATAGTCGGCCGCTAACAGCCGCATAAAATCGGCGGCGGTGAGGCGGCGCACGGCAGCAAAGTCAAGCACCACCACGTCAACGCCCAGGCGGCGCAGCGCCGCCACTCGGTCAGTGAGCGACATCAGCACTCGCGGCGCTCTCTCCGGGGCAATGACGCGCAGCGGATGGGCCTCAAAAGTGACAGCCACCGGAGTCAGCGAGCGTGACGATGCCTCGCGCCGCAGTTGCTGCAGCAGGTGTATGTGACCGCGATGCACGCCGTCAAACATACCTATCGTCGCTATCACGCCTGAGAGAGCCATCGCTGCAGTATATCGGTAAATTCACTGCCGGGCGGCACCACCACGGCGTTGTAGCCGGCGGCGATAGCGGCCTCAACGTTGGTCGCCGAGTCATCAAAGAAGAGCGTCTGCTCCGGCGCGATGCCCAGCGTGGCGGCCGTGATGTCAAAGATGCGCCTGTCAGGCTTGAGACACTTTACTTCAAACGAGGTGATGATGCCGCCGCCAAAATAATCCTCGCGCGAGCGGCCGTCGGCGGCAAAATAGTCGCGTATGGCCGAGCCCCACATGATGGGGTTGGTGTTGCTCAGAAGGCAGATGTTGTACTTGCGGCCCAGGTGCTCCAGCGAGCGCAGACGCGCCACGGGGATGCCCAGCAAGAAGGCGTTGAAGGCGGCATCTATCTCGGCATCGCTGACGCCCGCTCTTAGCTCCGGGCGCACGGCGGCGTGAAACTGCTCCACCGTGATGGTGCCTTGCTCTATGTCGCGGAAGGGCCCTTGCTGAGAGTAATCGCCGAAAAAGCGCTGTGCCTCGCGCATGCCCAGCGCCTCAAAAGCTCTGACGCAGCAATTCTTGTCGATATCCATTATCACGCCGCCCAGGTCAAAGAGCAGGTTTTTTATGTCCATAGCCATATTATGCGTGGTGTATATATTTGTTATGAGTAAGGAGGGTAGGGGGTGGTGGTGTGTGGCATTGCGCGCCGCACCGATTGTCCTTTATCGCTACAAAGTTACGCAGTAATGTGGCAACGGCGAAATTTCGCCGCGCTTTTTTTGCGTCACACTATGCCAATATGGTGGAATTTCGCTAATTTTGCACAAACAATGTAATAGCAATGTCAGGCAACACTCCATCAGCTGGCCGAGTCATGGTCATCGAAGATGACCCACACATAGCCCGGATGCTGCAGCTCAATTTGAGCAGCGAGGGCTATGAGGTGGTCACCACCACCTCTGCGGCCGTCATTGACGAGCGCTCTCTCCGGGGGGTGCATGTGGTGGTGGCTGCCGCCGGCAGCCTTGATGTTGACAATGCCGCCTTTGCCAGGCGGCTGCGGTCATCGGCCTCTACCGCCGCGATAGGCCTGATAGTGTGTGAGCCCTTTGAGGGCAACCGCGCGATTATTGACATCCTCGATGCCGGCGCCGATGACTGCCTGGCCAAGCCTTACTCGCTCAGCGAGCTGCTGGCGCGCATACGGGCGCTGATGCGCCGCCGCCGCAGGGGCGCCATGACCAACGCCTCAAGCATGACGGCTCCACGCGAGCTCACGCTCAATCGAGAGCTGTCTGTGGCGCACGTCGGCGACAGCAGCGTGCAGCTGTCGGCCACTGAGGCCGATATCCTTGCCGAGCTGCTGCGATATGCAGGTTGCTACACCTCGCGCATTGCTATCTTTAATGCCGTATGGCCCGGCGCCGCCACTACCAACTTGCGCGTGGTGGATACCAACATCTCGCGCCTGCGTCATAAGCTGGAGCGCCTGGGTGTGACCATCGTCAACCGCCAGGGCCTCGGGTACATGCTCTCTGACAATAACAAACACGAATTATTATAACTCACCCTACAAAATCACTGTAAAGCAATGATACTATATCCGCAACCACTCAAGCGAGGCGACAAAGTAGCGATATGCTCACCCGCCGGCCCTATTGCCCCCGAGAAAGTAGAGGGCGCCGCCGCCGTGCTGCGTGCACACGGCTGGGAGGTGGAGATTATGCCCCACACCTTTGGGCGCAACGGCTATTATAGCGGCACTGCCGAGGAGCGTTACGACGACCTCAGCCGCGCGCTGCTTGACCCCACGGTGCGTGCCGTGATATGCTCGCGCGGCGGATATGGTGTGGTGCATATCCTCGACAAGCTCTCGCGCTTGCCCCTCGCCGACGACCCCAAGTGGGTGGCGGGCTTCTCGGATATCTCGGCGCTGCACGCCCTGATGGCCTCAAAAGGCATCGCCAGCATACACAGCTCCATGACGGCGCATATCATGCTCGGCCTCGATGACCCCGACAATGCCGCGCTGATACGCATCCTCGAAGGTGAGCGCCCCGCCTACACCTTCCCCGCTCATCAGTATGACCGCCAGGGCATTGCCGACGGCACCCTGCTCGGAGGCAATGTGGCGGTGCTGGCTGAGCTGATAGGCACGCCTTACGATATTATGCAGCCTGACACCATTCTCTTCATCGAAGATGTAGATGAGCCTATCTACAAGATAGAGCGGCAGCTGTATCAGCTCAAGCTCCGGGGCGTGCTGTCGCAGCTGCGAGGGCTGATAGTGGGCCAATTCACTGAATACAAGGCTGACAGTAACCACAGCTCTATGGAGGCTATGGTGCGCGATATGGTGGCTGAGTACAGCTACCCCGTGGCCTACAATGTGCCCATAGGCCATGTGGATCACAATATACCGGTGATAGAGAGCGCCCACGTCACGCTGAAGGTGTCACCCTCGGGCACTAATTCGCTGATATTCTGGCGCTAATGGCGCGCTATATCGGGAAGGTGTAGGCGCGAAGCTCGGCGTGTAGCTGCTTCTCACGGCCGCCGCAATAGCGATTGCAGCACTCGTGAAATGCCGCCGAGTGGTTGTGGTGGCTGACATGGGCCAGCTCGTGACACACCACAAAGTCCAACAGCCTGTCTGGCAGGAAGATACAATAGCAGCTGATGGTAATCACATTGTCGGCCGTGCATCTGCCTAACTGTCCTCGGCCGCGACCCACGCGCCATGCCTTGACCTTTATGCCCAGCCGCTCGGCTATCGGCATGATGTGAGTGCGCATCTTTGCGAGCATCTGTGCGTAAGCCAGCCGCATCACCGATTGCCGTATGAGAGCCGTCGCCTCAGCGGTGCCATATTGATATTGTGGTGACAACATGAAGATATAGAGCATAGGGTCAGTGCGGTCGCGCCGCAGCTCGGCAGGGTGTGAGCTGTGGCAATCGCCTTGCTCAAAGCGCACTGTTGCCGAGCCCACCGACATCTGCGTCCCGGCCGTAATCTGCGCCCCACGCTCCGTGTGCGTGGCGCTCGAGGCTAAAATACTGTCAGCATTAGCCTCTAACAGCTGCATAAAATAGTTCACCGGGACGCCCGGTGGCATTTTTGCCACGAGGCCGCCGGCACGCCATGACAGTGTGATGCGCCGCATATTGCGCCGCACCATCACCTTGACGATGCCCAACCGCCGATGGCTGAGAGTGCACGATTGCATATATCCCGGCATAGGTCATGAGATTGGTGTTGCTGCAAAGGTAGTGATTTTTTGCGATAAAAAGCCGTGGGCGAGCCCGCTCCTTAATCAATAGCCGATGTGGTGTGTTATATATATAGTGTAAATGGACAATATTGGCGACTTATAGAGCGGAGATTGGAGCTTAAGACCAATGATTGTTCGATTTTTGCAATTTTTAAAAGGGTAGTTCGCAAAATGGCCAACATTTTTGAATAATAGTCCACATTACAATCGAAAAAAGTGAGTAACTTTGCAGCGAATTTATGTACAGCTAATTAACTAACAGGAAATTAACAGACCAAATAATAAATATGAAAGCCAACACAATTAAAATCATGGGCGTAGTGGCTATAGCTGCTACAGCCTTTTCCGTTGCTTCGTGCTCGGGCGCGCAGCAAGGACAGCAGCAGCAAGCTCCGTCAATAGCAGTGATGACATTAACGACGGGCAATTCAGAGCTTGCCAACACCTATCCTGCAACTATCAAAGGAAAGACTGACATAGACATCCGCCCTCAGGTGAGTGGTTTTATCACAAAGGTGCACGTTGACGAGGGTCAAGCAGTGCGTCGCGGACAGGTATTGTTCACCATCGACCAGGTGCAATATCAAGCCGCTGTAGATCAGGCCAATGCCGCTGTGGCTGCCGCCCAGACAGCTGTCTCTACGGCTCAGCTCACCGAGCAAAATAAGCGTATGCTCTTCGACAAAAATATCATCAGCGAATATGACTGGCAGACCGCTGACAACGCCCTGCGCCAAGCCAAGGCTCAGCTGACACAGGCCCAGGCCGCGCTGACATCGGCACGCAAAAACCTGGCTTACACCGTGGTTACAGCCCCCTGTGACGGCGTTGTGGGCAAGATACCCAATCGCGAAGGCTCGCTCGCCTCGCCTTCATCGGTGCAGCCTCTGACCACCGTCAGCGACAACTCGTCAGTATATGCTTACTTCTCCCTCACCGAGAAAGACCTGCTCAAGCTCTCTGACAATGGCACCAAGCCCCTGGCCAAGGCCATCGCCGAGATGCCCGCCGTGAAGCTCGTCCTCGCCGACGGCTCTGAATATCCCATGGAGGGCAAGGTATCGACAGTGTCAGGCATCATCGACAACACCACCGGCGCTGCCTCGGTGCGCGCGCTCTTCCCCAACCCCAGCGGTATGCTGCACAGCGGCAACACCGGCACTATCGTGATACCCGTGGAGAGCACCAACGTGATCATCATACCTCAGAAGGCAACCTTCGAAATCCAGGATCAGAAATATGTGTATTTAGTCAACGACTCCAACACTACCGTATCTACCGCCATCAAGGTGCTTGACGTCAACGACGGCAAGAACTATGTGGTATCATCGGGCCTGACAGCCGGCCAGCGTATAGTGGTGGAAGGCGTGGGCACTTCAGTGCAAAACGGTATGGCCATCACACCCGTAGATGCTGCCGCCAAGGCCGCTCAAGAGGCTCAGGCTCAGCAAGCTCCCGCCCAAGGCAAATAATATGGCGAGAGCCGGAGATATCTAAATACATTATATAGGTACACACACTCATAACGAGATTAGACAATGAAACTTGACACCTTTATTAACCGCCCGGTGCTATCGACGGTTATCTCTATCTTCATAGTGCTGCTGGGCTTGCTGGGCTTGCTCTCGCTGCCTATCACGCAATATCCTGACATTGCGCCGCCCACGGTGATGGTATCTACCACATACACCGGAGCCAATGCTCAGGCTGTGCTAAACTCTGTGATTGCCCCCTTGGAGGAGTCAATCAACGGTGTGGAAGGCATGACTTATATGGAGTCAACAGCCACCAACACCGGTAGCGCTACTATCAACGTATATTTCAAGCAAGGCTATAATGCCGATATGGCAGCCGTCAACGTGCAAAACCGCGTGTCAAAGGCTGCCAACCTGCTGCCCTCCGAGGTCAACCAGGTGGGTGTGCAGACACAGAAGCGCCAGACCTCAATGCTCGTGGGTGTGGCCCTCGTTGATACCACCGGCACATACAGCGAGGCCTTCCTCGACAACTACATGAAAATCAACGTGGTGCCTGTGCTGCAGCGTGTAGAGGGTGTGGGCGACGTGATGACGTTCGGCGCCGATTACTCTATGCGTATTTGGCTTAAGCCCGACGTGATGGCGCAGTATGGCCTGGTGCCCACCGATGTAGCCCAGGCGCTGGCTGACCAGAACGTGGAGGCTGCCCCCGGCGCATTCGGCGAGCAAGGCAACCAGTCGTTCCAGTACATCTTGCGCTATCGCGGTCGCTTATCCACTCCCGAGGAGTTTGGCAACATTGTGGTGCGCGCAACATCTGATGGCGAGACCCTCCTGCTCAAAGATGTAGCAGAGATGGAGCTGGGTCGCGTCACTTACGGCTTCCACAACAAAGCCAACGGCAACACCTCGTCAATGGCAATGGTCTTCCAGACCGCCGGCTCTAACGCCACCAAGATTATCAATGAGGTAATAGCCAACGTAGAGGAGATGAAGAAGGACCTGCCTAAGGGCCTTATCTACGACATCCCGATGAACAACAACGACTTCCTCTACGCTTCGATAGGCAAGGTAATCCACACCCTGATTGAGGCATTCATCTTGGTGTTCCTCGTGGTGTATATCTTCTTGCAGGACTTCCGCTCCACCATCATTCCTGCCATCGCCATCCCGGTGGCGTTGATAGGTACATTCTCCGTGCTCAGCCTCATAGGCTTCTCTATCAACCTTATCACGCTGTCGGCGCTCGTGCTCGCTATCGCTATTGTGGTCGATGACGCCATAGTGGTGGTCGAGGCGGTGCACGCCAAGCTCGACCAAGGATACAAATCGGCACGCCGTGCCTCTATCGATGCTATGAACGAGATAGCCGGTGCGCTGGTGTCAATCACCCTTGTGATGATGCTGGTGTTTATCCCCGTGTCGTTCATGCCGGGCACTTCGGGCGTGTTCTATCAGCAATTCGGCTTGACGATGGCCATCGCCATCGGCTTCTCGGCTGTCAACGCGTTGACGCTGTCGCCGGCGCTCTGTGCCATCTTCCTGAAGGCTCACGATGACGATAGCTCGCTCAAGGAGCGCATGGGCAAGGCCTACAGCGCTGCCGCCAGCGAGATGAAGGCTCGCGCTCGCCGCTCCATAGGCATCAACTTCCCGCCGATAGTGACTATCGTGCTGCTGTGCGCCACCATCGTGTTTATGGTGCTGGGATGGTTTGACTTTGAGCACGTAGAGTTAGGTGTGATAGCCACGCTCTGCGGCGTGGTGGCCGTGCTCGGCCTATTCGGCAAGCGTTTCCATGCTGCCTTTGAGAAGTCATTCAACGCCTTGCTCAACAAGTATGAGCGTGGTGCTCGCTTCTTTGCCAAACACAAGGTGACCTCGTTTGTGAGTGTCATCGTGTCTGTGCTGCTGCTGGTATGGCTCATGTGGCGCACACCTACAGCCATGGTGCCTAACGAAGACACCGGCTTCCTATTCGGCATGATTGACATGCCCGCCGGCACATCGCAGGAGCGCACCACCGAGGTCATTGAGCAAGTCGATGCCATGGTGCAGTCTATCCCCGCAGTGCGCCTGAGCGAGACAATCAATGGTTATAGCTTCCTTGCCGGCCAAGGCGCCACTTACGGCACTCTCCTCATCAAGCTCAAAGACTGGTCAGAGCGCGGCAAGGGCGAGGACGTCAACAGCATCATTCAGAAACTATATATGATGTCGGCCGGCATCAAGGACGGACGCGTCGTGTTCTTCGCTCCGCCTATGATTACCGGCTACTCGGTGACCAATGGTTTTGAAATCAAGATGCAGGACCGCACCGGTGGCGACATCAACAAATTCTTCGGCATCGTGCAAGGCTTCTTAGGCGAGCTCAACAAGCAGCCTGAGATTATGACCGCCTACTCTACGTTCAACCCCACCTTCCCGCAGTATCTCATCGATATCGATGCCGCCAAGGCTCGTCAGGCCGGTCTGACCACCAGCTCCATCCTCTCTACGCTGCAGGGATACTATGGCGGTATGTATGTATCAAACTTCAACCGCTTCGGTAAGATATACCGCGTGATGATGCAAGCCAACCCCGAGGCGCGCTCCAACCCAGAGACCCTCAATGCCATCAAGGTGCGCAGCGCAAGCGGCGAGATGGCCTCCTTGTCAAACTTTGTCAAGCTCACTCGCGTCTATGGCCCTGACCTGCTCAACCGCTTCAATATGTTTACATCAATATCCGTCACCGGTAACCCCAAGCAGGGCTATTCGTCGGGTGATGCACTCAAGGCTATCGAGCGTGTCGCCAAGACCACACTGCCCAACGGCTACGGCTATGAGTTTGCCGGTATGACGCGTGAGGAGGCATCATCATCGAGCTATGCCACGGCTATGATTTTCGGCCTGTGTCTGCTCTTTGTATATCTGCTGCTCTCGGCTCAGTATGAGAGCTATTCGCTGCCCTTCGCCGTGATATTGTCAATACCCTTCGGCTTGATGGGTGCCTTCATCTTTGCCGATATCTTTGGCATCAATAACAACATCTACCTGCAGATTGCGCTCATCATGCTTATTGGTCTGTTGGCTAAGAACGCAATCCTCATCGTGGAGTTTGCTTTGGATCGTCGCAAGACGGGTATGAGCATCTTCAATGCCGCCATCGCCGGCGCCAAGGCGCGTCTGCGTCCTATCTTGATGACCTCGTTGGCTATGGTCATCGGTCTTCTGCCCATGATGCTCGCATCAGGCGTAGGCGCCAATGGCAACCGCGCCCTGGGCACCGGCTCGGTGGGTGGTATGTTGATAGGTATGGTGCTCCAGATTTTCATCGTGCCCGCGCTATTTATCGTCTTCCAAATCATTCAGGAGAAGATTAAGCCTATCGAATGGCACAATGAAGAGCAGGGTGGCACCATCGAAAGCGAAATAGAGCAGTATGCCCGCTGATATGTAAAATACAATAGCCCTTTGGCACCTGCGTGGGGCGCAACCCCTATGCGGGCGCCGACAGGCAAAATCTAACATTACACCTCCACTCACTATATAAATTCAAATGAAGCTCACAAGAATAATTATTGCAGCCTTGGCAGTGGTGATGCTCGGTAGCTGCAACATTTATAAGAAGTATGAGACGCCCACCGATAGCGCTCTCACCAAGGCGTATGCCGAGGCTCGCAAGGCCGAGGTTGACTCCGCCGCTTTCGGTAATATGGTCTGGGAAGACATTTTCACCGACCCTATGCTTGCTGACCTTATCAACCAGGCGCTTACAAACAATACCAACCTGCGCAACGCCAAGCTCAACATCGATATGGCACGCGCTCAGGTGCTCGGCGCAAAGCTCAGCTATCTGCCCGCAGTGGCTCTCAGCCCCAACGGCGCCGGCTCTTCGTATGCCGGCAGCAAGCTCGGCTGGACATACACCCTTCCCGCCCAAGCCAGCTGGGAGATTGACATCTTCGGAAAGCTCCTCAACAGCAAACGAGGAGCCCAGGTGGCACTGCAGCAGAGCGAAGACTACTATCAGGCCGTGCGCTCGCAGATTGTGGCTGCCGTGGCATCGACCTACTACACCATAGCCATGTATCAGAGCCAGCTCGACCTGTCGCGCGAGACGGCTCAGCTGTGGTCGCAGAGCGTGCAGACCATGCGCGACCTCAAGCTCGCCGGCCGCACCAACGAGGCTTCGGTAGTGCAATCCGAGGCCAACTACTACAGCATTCTCGCCTCCATCACTGACATTGAGGTGAAGCTCCATGAGATGAACAACACCATGTCGCTGCTGCTCAATGTGATGCCGCAGACATTTGCCATCCCAGGCACCGCTACGCTCACCGTGCCCGCAATCTACCGCGAGGGTGTGCCGATGCGCGAGCTCGCCGCTCGCCCCGACGTGCGTGCCGCCGAGATGAATCTCGCTGCCGCCTACTACACCACCAATGCCGCCCGCGCCGCCTTCTACCCCGGCCTGTCAATATCATTCCAGGGCGGATTTAGCAACATCGTGGGCAGCACGGTGAGAAATCCCGGCGAGTGGTTTTATCAGCTTGCCGGCTCGCTGGTGGCTCCCCTCTTCTCGCGCGGCCAGAACATCGCCAAGCTCAAGGCTGCCAAGGCTCAGCAGCAGCAGGCGCTCAACAGCTTTGAATATACCCTCATGTCTGCCGCCTCTGAGGTCAGCGAGGCCATGGTGGTGTATCAGAAGAATGTGGAGAAATCAAAGTTCCTCGCCCTCCAAGTCGATGATATGACCAAGGCGCTGAGCTACACCACTGACTTGCTCAACTACTACAACGGCACCTATCTCGAAGTGCTCACCGCCCAGCAGGGCCTGCTCAGCGCTCAAATGAATGAGATAGCATGCCGCCAGATGCAAGCCCTCGCCGTCATCAGCCTCTATCAGAGCTTGGGCGGCGGCCGTTAATCACCTACTTAGCAATATCTCTCTTAAATTTAAATCAATACATCATGATAAGCCCTCTCGCATACGTTGACTCCGGCGCCAAGATTGGTGCCAATGTCACTATCCACCCGTTTGCCTACGTTGACAAGGACGTGGTTATAGGCGACAACTGCGAAATAATGCCATACGCCTCTGTGCTCGCCGGAGCACGCCTGGGCGCCGGCGTGAAAATCTTTCAAGGCGCTATCGTCAGCGCCACGCCGCAAGATTTCCGTTGGAAAGGCTGCGACTCGCAGTGTGTCATCGGCGACAATACCGTCATCCGTGAGCACGTCATCATCAACCGCAGTATCCATGCCGACGGCGTCACATCGGTAGGCGCAAACTGCTTTGTGATGGCTGAATCGCATATAGGCCATGACACGCGCATCGACGAAAACTGCGTGCTGGGCAACGGCGTCACCGTGGCCGGCGATGTCACAGTGCAGCGTGGCAGCATTTTATCGTCAAATGTGATATTGCACGAAAACGTCAAGGTGGGCACCCTCGCCCTCGTCAAAGGTGGTTGCCGCATCAGCTCTAACGTGCCGCCATATTGCATCATAGCCCACAACCCGGCCAAATACTACGGCGCCAACGCTATCGTGCTCAAGAAGCACGCCCACTTCACCGAGGAGCAAATCGAAGATATCGCCAAGGCCTATCGCCATATCTATCAGTCGTCAACATCGCTGTTCAACGCGCTGCGACGCATTGAGGCCGACATCGAGCCGTCAGCCGTGCGCGACGAAATCCTCAACTTCGTGCGCAGCAACGACTTCCAGATAGTGGGCGAGCGAGAGAGCCTTAGAGACTGATGCTCAGCAGCTTATTGTGAATACGATACCCACACTACTAATCACCGGCGGCGCCACCGGCATAGGGGCGGCCACGGTGAGCAAATTTGTCGATGAGGGCTGGAATGTAGCCCTCATCGACATCAATATTTCAGAGGCCGAAGCCCTCTGCCGCCGCCTCGACGCTCCCGAGAGGCTGATGTGTGTGGAGGCTGATACGCGCTCACTGCAGGCGATGCAGCGCGCCGTGGCGATGACGCTGAGCCGTTTCGGCCGCCTCGATTGCGTCTTTGCCAACGCCGGCATCCATCGCCGCAACACTATCTACGACATCACCGATGCCGAGCTTGACTTGCTCATCGCCGTGAACATACGCGGCACCGTCAACACCGTGCGCGCCTCCATTGACGCGCTTGCCGTGGACGGCGGCGGAGCTATCATCATCAACTGCTCTGACCAGTGGTTTATAGGCAAGCGAGGCAACTTCGGCTACGGCCTCACCAAGGGCGCCCTCGGACAAATCACGCGCAGCCTGGCGCTGGAGCTGGGCCCCAAAGGCATCAGGGTCAACGCCGTGTGCCCCTCTACCATAGCCACCCCGCTCGTCGATAACATCTTCAGCACCTATGCCGCCACCCACCCCGACACCACTGTGGCTGAGCAGTGGGCCGACGAAGACGCCCTCTTTGTCCGCGGCAAGGCCGGCCGCCCCGACGAGGTGGCTGACATGGTGTATTATCTGGCCGGAGCTCGCTTCTGCACCGGCGGCCATTATCTCATTGATGGCGGCCTCACCGCTCAGTGAGAGCCGCCACATATCATCACCCTCGCAACGATAACCCAACCTACAAGACACCCCAACACTCTAACAATAAAGCAAAAATGAGACGTGTAGTATTAACCCTCTTGTGCGCCATCGCCTTCTTTGTGGCCGGAGCGCAAAATACCATCTACTCAAAATATGGCGTGACAATGAGCGCCCCCCTGGGCTTTGAGCGCAACGAAGGCCTCTCCTCCAAGATGGATATGGACGTCTTCAGCGCCGCCGATATGTCGGCACTGATAGGCATCATGCGCGATGCCCAAAACAACGAGTCTCACCAAAGCCTTCTTGCCAAGGCCGGACGCCCATTCGGCCTGAGTGTGGCATCTGTCAAGGAGATAGACCTCGACGGTGGACCCCTGCACTACATCACCGGCACGGCAGGCACCATAGGCGTGTACTCTATCCCCGGCACCACTGAGGCGGTAATGGTGATAATGATAGGCTCTGCCTTTGACTCGGCATCGGCCGTCAGCTTCCTCGCCACGCTCGCCGTGCAATAAATACAATCCCCCCAAAAAACGTATGATTGAACGCATTATCATCATCGACAATGCTGACCCCGTGAGCTTCTACGGGGTCAACAACTGCAATATGCACCTGCTGCGCAACCTCTTCCCCAAGCTGCGCATCGCCGCCCGGGGCTCCGTAATCAAGGTCATAGGAGAGGAGAGCGAGACCGCCCTCTTTGAGAAGAAAGTCAAGGAGCTCGAGGAATATGTGGTGCAGCACAACGCCCTGCCCGAGGACGTAATCCTCGACATCGTCAAGGGCGATGCCCCCAAGGAGATAAAAAAAGACAGCGTCATCATCTACGGCATCAACGGCAAGCCCATACAGGGGCGCACACCCAATCAGCAGCGCCTCGTGGAGGCTTTCGCACATAATGACCTCACCTTTGCCCTGGGACCCGCCGGCACCGGCAAGACCTACGTGGCGATAGCGCTGGCAGTGCGGGCACTCAAAAATCGCGAGGCGCGCAAAATCATACTCTCGCGCCCGGCAGTTGAGGCCGGCGAGAAGCTGGGCTTCCTCCCCGGCGATATGAAGGACAAGATTGACCCATATCTGCAGCCCCTCTATGATGCCCTCGAGGATATGATACCCGCCGTCAAGCTCCGCGAGTATATGGACACCAAGGTGATACAGATAGCTCCCCTGGCTTTTATGCGCGGCCGCACGCTCAATGATGCCATCATAGTGCTCGATGAAGCTCAGAACACCACCACCCATCAGATTAAGATGTTTCTGACACGCCTGGGCATGAATGCCAAGATGATAGTCACCGGCGATGTGACACAGATTGACTTGCCGCGCACCACCGTGTCTGGCTTGGTGCAGGCCATGCGTGTGCTCGATGGTGTGCCCGGCATCGCACGCATAGAGTTCGGCAAGAAAGACATCGTGCGCCACCCTCTGGTGCAGCGCATCGTAGAGGCTTACGAGCGCGATGATGCCGCCCGAAAATCAGCGGCTGTCGCCGCCGCCGACACCGGTGACGGTGGCGACGAAGCATAGTCATGAAGGCTATTTTTTTGGAGTAAAAATATAAAAAAAGACAATTGCGGGCGCAACTGTTGCGGCGCTTTCAATTTCTTTTCGTAATTTTGTGGCCTAAAACTACACAGACCACACATTGATATATAATGAAAAATCTCGTAATAGTGGAGTCGCCGGCTAAGGCGAAGACGATAGAAAAATTTCTGGGCCCCGACTATAAAGTAATGTCAAGCTACGGGCATATTCGCGACTTGCGCAAGAAAAACTTCAGCATTGACATAGACCATGGCTTTAGCCCTATTTACGAGATACCCGATGACAAAGAGCATGTGGTGAGCGAGCTGCGCAAGGCAGCATCCAAGGCCGACATGGTGTGGCTGGCTTCCGATGAAGACCGCGAGGGTGAAGCCATAGCCTGGCACCTGTATGAGGTGCTCGGCCTCAAGCCCCAGACCACACGCCGCATTGTGTTTCACGAAATCACAAAGCCCGCTATCCTCCACGCTATCAGCAACCCGCGTGGCATTGACATGGGGCGCGTAGATGCCCAGCAGGCTCGGCGCGTGCTCGACCGCATAGTGGGGTTTGAGCTCTCGCCAGTGCTGTGGAAGAAAATCAAGCCCTCGCTCTCAGCCGGCCGTGTGCAGTCAGTGGCTGTGCGCCTCATCTGCGAGCGCGAAAACGAGATACGCTCCTTTGAGTGCACGCCTTACTATCGTGTAAGCGCCACACTGGCCGGCGCCGGTCAGCCATTCCGCGCCGAGCTGTCGGCACGCCTGGCCGACAAGGACGCCGCTCGCCGATTTCTCAGCGATTGCCATGGCGCAGAGCTGACAGTGGGCGACGTCACCGTGCGCCCGCTCAAAAAATCACCGGCGCCGCCATTCACCACTTCTACCTTGCAGCAGGAGGCATCGCGCAAGCTGGGATTTACGGTGGCGCAGACCATGATGGTGGCCCAGCGGCTGTATGAGGCCGGTCATATCACATATATGCGTACTGACTCGCTCAACCTCTCGGCTATGGCCATCAACGCCATCAAAGAAAAGATACGCACCGATATGGGCGAGCGATACATCAAGGTGCGCAACTACCACACCACCTCCAAAGGCGCCCAAGAGGCTCACGAGGCCATACGCCCCACTTACTTTGACCACGCCACGCTCACCGATGGCACCGTGCAGGAGAAGCGCCTCTACTCGCTGATATACAAGCGCGCCATAGCCTCGCAGATGGCAGATGCCGAGATTGAAAAGACCACCGCCGAGGTGGCTATCTCTTCGCGAAGCGAGCACTTCACGGCCATGGGCGAGGTAATCAAGTTTGACGGCTTCCTGAAAGTATATATCGAGGGCCATGACGATGACACTGCAGCCGCCGATGGCGGCACCTCTATCTTGCCGCCGCTCGCCCCGGGCGATATGGTCAGCGCCACCGCCATCACCGCCACCGAGCGGTTCACACAGCAGCCGCCGCGCTACACCGAGGCCTCGCTGGTCAAGAAACTTGAAGAGCTGGGCATAGGCCGCCCATCTACCTATGCGCCCACAATCTCCACCATACAGCAGCGCGAATACATCGAGAAAGGCGTGCACGAAGGCGTCAAGCGTGAGTTCTGCGAGCTGACGCTTCAGCCCTCCGGTGCTATCAAGGAGTCTGAGCGCTCCGAGATGGTGGGCTCGGATAAGGGCAAGCTCATACCCACTGACACCGGCATGGTGGTCAACGAGTTTCTCACCCGCTATTTCCCGAAAATCCTTGATTACAACTTCACGGCCAATGTCGAGGAGAAGTTTGATGCCATCGCCGAGGGCTCACTGCCCTGGGCTGATCAGATACGCCTCTTCTACAACGACTTCCACCCCGATGTGGAGAATGCCAAGAATATGCGCCTGGAGCACCGTGTCGGTGAGCGCCAACTGGGCGTTGACCCCAAGACGGGTCAGCCCGTATCGGTCAAGATAGGCCGTTTCGGCCCTCTGGTGCAGATAGGCACAGGCGACGGCGACCAAAAGCCGCGCTTTGCATCGCTCCTCAAAGGCCAGTCTATGTCGGAGATCACGCTTGATGAGGCGCTGCGGCTATTTGACTTCCCCCGCGTCATCGGCGAGTATGAGGGCAAGGACCTCACGGTGGGAATAGGCCGTTTTGGCCCGTATGTGCGCCATGACGGCAAGTATGTGTCTATCCCCAAGACCATGGAGCCCGCGGCCGTCACCGCCGATGAGGCCATAGAGCTGATACGCTCCAAGCGCGACGCCGAGGCCAAAAAGGTGGTCAAGACCTTTGCCGAGGACGCCGAAGTGCAAATCCTCAATGGCCGTTACGGCGTGTATATAGCCGCCCACGGCGCCAACTATAAGCTGTCACGCGGCATCGCCGACCCTGCAGCCCTCTCTTTTGAGGAGGTGATGCAGATTGTTGACAAGCAAGCCGCAGCCGCCAAAGATACCCCCAAGCGCACCACTGCCAGCCGCAAAAAGTAATATCAGATAACCACACCACCATCACGCCCCTATCGCTATGGCCTACAAATCCAGACCCACTAAGCCGGGCGCCGAGCGCTCAGGCGTTAAGCCCGATGTCATCATCACCTATATGGTGCCCAACGACACCGAGAGCGGCCTCCTCGAGTATCTCTACGCTATGATGCCCGAGCGCAAGCGCACCACGGTCAAGGATTTTTTGCGCCACAATCAAGTGATGGTCAACGACACCATAACCCACCAATGGGATATGCCCCTGAGCGGCGGCGAAACCATCAGGATTAACACCACGCGCGAGTGGCAGACCTTCAGCAATCCGCGCCTGAGCATCGTGTATGAGGACGACGACATCATCGTGGTCAATAAAGGCTATGGGCTGCTATCTATGGGCACCGACACCAAGCGTGAGGGCACGGCATACTCTATCCTGCGCGATTGGGTCAAGCGCAATGACCCCCGCTCAAAGCTCTTCATTGTGCATCGCCTTGACCAGACAACCTCAGGGCTGATGATGTTTGCCAAGACACTTCAGGCCAAGGAGGCAATGCAGTATAATTGGAACAATATGGTGCTGGAGCGGCGCTATGTGGCCGTCATTGAGGGCGCTTTGGAGCCGGCCGAGGGCACCATACGCAGCTACCTCGCCGAGAACAGTGCCCACGAGATGTATTCGGTGAGCGACCCCTCTGCCGGCCAGCTCGCCATCACCGACTATAGGACGCTGCGCGTGCGCGGCGCTTTCTCGCTGGTGGAGCTGCAGCTCGCCACCGGCCGCAAAAACCAGATAAGAGTGCATATGAAAGAGGCCGGACACCCCATCGTGGGAGACCGTCGCTATGGCGCGCAGTCATCACCCATACGGCGTGTGGCTCTGCACGCCATGACGCTGCGCTTTGTGCACCCCACCACGCGGCGCGATATGAATTTCTCTACACCGATACCCGACAGCTTCAGGCGGCTGGTGTAATCGCCGACGCCACCTCATAGCCCCCGATAGCCATGGAGAAAATAATGCAATATGTGTGGCAACATCGGCTGTGGCTTCAGCAAGACTTAGCCACGGTAGATGGGCGACGTGTGCGTGTCATTGACCAAGGGCTGCTCAACAATGATGCCGGCCCGGATTTCTTCAACGCTAAAATCATCATCGGCGACCAAACCTGGGTGGGCAATGTCGAGATTCATGTCAAGGCCTCTGACTGGTATGCCCACCACCACGACACTGACCCGGCCTACAATAATGTGGTGCTGCATGTGGTGGGCAAAGACGATGCGCGAGCCTATCGCCCCGACGGCGAGGAGATAGCGCAGATGTTGCTGCCCTGCGCTGCTGACTTCGGCGAGCGTTACCGCCGTATGGTGATGGACCGCTCTGCTGTCTTGCCGTGCCTGAGCCGGCTGTGCGAGATACCGCAGATTTATATCACCGACTGGATTTCGACGCTGGGATTTGAGCGCATATATGCCAAGGTAGATCGCGTGATGTCAGTGGTGGAGCGTGTGGGCGGCGACTGGCAGGCCGCCGCCTATGTGACGCTGGCGCGTGCCTTAGGCTTCAGCATCAACAACGATGCCTTTGAGCGTCTGGCCCTGGCCACGCCGCTCAAGGTACTGCTACATAACCGCAGCGATGCCACGGCCGTGGAGGGCATACTCTTCGGCCAAGCCGGCTTTTTGGACACCACGTCAGCCACTGATGCTGATTATGTAAGTAGGCTACGCGAGCAATACACCTTCCTTGCAGCGAAATACGCGCTGCAGCGACCGCAGTCGCCGGGCTGGAAGATGGCGCGGATGCGCCCTCCTACATTCCCGCACCGCCGCCTGGCCGCCCTGGCTGCTATGATAGCCGATGATTTCAAGATAGCGCAGCGCATCTTTGCCGTAGATAGCATCGACAGCGCCCGGGCGCTCTTTGACATAACCCTCAAAGGCTATTGGGCAAGCCATTGCAACTTCAACGGCGCCTTCACCACCACGGCGAAGGCCTTCGGCCGGCTGTCGGTGGATATCCTGCTCATCAATGTGGTGGTGCCGCTGCTCTATGCTTACGGCACACGCTACGGCTCGGCGGCGCAGCGCGATGCCGCCGTAGATGTGCTGTATCAGCTACAGCCCGAGAGCAACAGCATTGTAAATCTCTTTGTCAGCGCCGGCATCAGTTGCCCAGATGCCTTCACCTCACAGGCGCTGATAGAGCTGCGTCGCAGCTATTGCGACGCGCGCAAGTGCTTGTATTGCCGCATCGGCCACCGACTCTTGGCGCTCAACGCCAAGGGGTAGCCTCCGGCACTTGCACGCACAAGGTAAAATCAGAAGTCGCTGAAGAGGTTGGGCTTGAACACGATGCCCAGGCGTAGCTGCGACGTGTGCTTGTTGTAGTCAAGAAGCCCCTCGCCGTAGCCATTATAATATTGGGCATAGAAGTACCAGTTGTACTTGGTGGAGAAGCGATATGCAAAGTCTAATATCACATTATAGTTGGGCTTCCAGCCCTTGCGCTTGACCAGAGTGACTGAGCTTGTGAACTTGCGGTTGTCAGTCATAGCCTGAAGCCCCACCTGATATATGCCGCAATAGTTGAGGATATCCTTATTGTTCTGGCCATCGATGATAGGTATCCACACCTTGCCATGAACCATGATGTTGGGGTCAATGATGATATTTGCGGCGAGCGAAATCTTATTCCACGAGCGCGACTGTATGCTGTCGCGGCCGTTGCTCTCATGCTCTACCAAGAGCGCCACCTTGCCCACATATCTGTTTTTGACAAAAAGCGGTTTGGTGAGGCCGATGCCCGGGTTGAAGTTGAGGTCAGTCATCGGCATTGAGTTCTCCAGAATGTTCCAGAACACCTTCTGCGTGTAAAACAGATGCAGATATGTGCCGAAGGGGAGTGTGGCATTGGTGAGGCGCACACCCAGTGATATCTGAAACTTAATGTTGGTGTTGCTCGCCGTGGGCTTATGGCCTATCGGTGGGCCGAAGATAAAATAATTGTCCTTATAGAGGCCAAAATAGGGCTGGTCACGAAAGTCGGTGCGTATGCTGTCGGCATTAAATTTTGAGTAATAGTCAGATACAATCTGTGACAATGCCGTAGGTGTCATTGCCATAGCCATCACTATTGCCAATAATATACGCTTAAAGGGTGTCATGCCTGGTCTGTGTCGTGATTGAGTGTGCAAAGTTAGCAATTTAGCGCAAATAAATTGTGCTCTACATTGGCATATCTGACATTTTGGACAATTTTTCGCCCTAAAAGGCTAAAGCTCGCCGCCACACACACTTTCGCCCCCGGCGTTGCCAATTCAAAAATTGTTTTGTAACTTCGCGATTGTGAAATATCACACTAATAGATAACACATAAGATGATGCGATATACTCAAGAACTGCAAGTGATTGATGCCATGAGGCAGCAGGGCGGATATGCCACATTGAGGCGCTTAAACGAGACGATGGATTTCACCGCCTGGAAAACCCTTACGCCGGAAGCGTCGGTGCGTCGAATAGTGCAGCAGAGCAAGGCCATATTCAAGATTCAGCCCGGACTATGGGCGCTGGAGGAGTGCCGAGAGCAGGTGCTGCGCCGCTTCAATATAGAGGTGGGCAATAAGAAGGGTGAGGAGCAATTCAGTCACGCCTATTATCAAGGCTTGCTGGTGGAGATTGGTCACCTACGCGAGGTCACCACATACATCCCGGCGCAGGATAAGCGCCATCGGTTTATTGATAGGGAATTGGGTGATGTATCAGATATCACCGAGATGCCGCCGTTTACCTACGATAATCTTCTCCGCAAGGCTCGCACAGTAGATGTGGTGTGGTTTAATGAACGGCGAATGCCCACTCACTTTTATGAGGTGGAGCACACTACCGATATAAAAAATTCGCTTGCCAAGTTTTATGAGCTGCAGGACTTTTATTCTACATTTTATATCGTGGCCGACTGCCGTCGAGAGGAAGAGTTTTTAGATAAGATAAGTGTATCAATCTTTTCGCCGATACGTGGCAGGGTGCAGTTCTTGAGTTATGACAAAGTTGCCGCAATGCATGCCTCCTTGTCGCGGCAGGCTGAATTAAGATGGTAGGATTACGGGGGTGAGCGTGCCGCTATCGGCGGCGATGACTAAAAGATGGCGCTCATACGCTATAGGTTTGCGGGAAAATGCTTACCTTTGTGGGAGTGATGCGCCGGGGCGCGTCAGCAGAATAGTTTGATTATGATACGAGTAATAAGAATGTGTCAGGCGGTGGCTGTGGCGGCTCTTGTGGCAGCGCTGTCGGGCTGTGGCAATAGCGACAGTTTTCATATCGAGGGCACCATCGAGGGCGCTCCGACAATGAATTTGCGTGTGGCTTACTACGGCGACGGTGCTCTGAAGATGGGCGTGACGGCCGTCCTTGACGGCAAGTTTAAATATGACGGAGCCTCGTCAGAGCCTACGCTGGTGGAGATTATGGATAATGACTATCGCACTTTGGCGTGGTTATATGCCGCCAATGGCGATGAGCTGGAGTGCACACTGCAGCGCAACAATCCTTACGCGGTGACGGTGAGCGGCAGCGATGATGCCGCCCGTTTTGCCCAAGCGTTGAGCGACAATGCCGAAGCCTTGCAGGGCGCGTCGTGGCAGCGCCGCAATAGTGTCATCAGCTCATACGTGGCGGGGCATAGCGATGATGTGGTGTCCACGCTGATGCTCATCACGGCCTATGACAGCTCTCACGACCCTTATGGCGCCGACTCGCTGATGGCTGTCATCGCCGCAGAGGCTCGGCCGGCAGCTTTGGTGTCGGGCTACAGCTATCTGCTGGGGAGCGTGGTAGGTGCGCGCGATGCGCGGCGCGTGCTGCCCATACACTATGTGGCGCGCGCTGACTCTATGGCCACGTTTGACCCGAGCCGCCAGAGGTATGCCTTGCTCGCGCTTAGCGACAAGGAGTGCGGCCGGCCGGACTCGATAGTGCCGGCGCTGCGGCGGCTGGCGCGACGGATGAGCCGCG
>SAMEA3663036__coassemble_350_pt1 | contig 22268 bp, 20 predicted proteins | sample SAMEA3663036__metabat2_low_PE_026 | metagenome-assembled genome bin SAMEA3663036 (sample SAMEA3663036) | pig gut metagenome | biome: pig gut; feature: pig-associated habitat; material: faeces | place: France | collected 2012 | reverse complement strand
GCCATCATGAGCGATTTCAACCTCGATGTAGATACGCCCTATGATATGACCATGACCGAGACTATGGCGCAGCGCCCCGAGCCGCTGCCCTATATGGGCTGCGCCTTTGACAATCGGCAATATGGGCTAACGCTGCAGCGTATGGTAGATGTAGCCGCCGAGATGCCGCAAGGCGATGAGCGCGATGCCCTCATTGAGCTGATAGCGGCACACATCAAAAAGACACTCTCGGCCATCAACCCCGAGGGCGTAGATGACGACAAGGTATTTAAAGACCTGCGCATGATGTCGCATGGCGCTATCAACATAGCGCCCGGGCAGATTGTACTCCCCGAATTCCAAATCATAGCGCCGGCCACAGGCAAAAAGAAAAAGAAGAAAAAATAAATGATACGTCGCGACGAAATAAAGCCTATCGGTTACATCGTCAAAACTCACGGCATCAATGGCGAAGTAAATGTCAGCTGGGATATCCCCGATCTCGAGCCGGAGCAGTTGCGCTGCCTGATATTCGACATTGACGGCATCTTTGTGCCTTTCTTCGTAAAATCGTGTCGCCGCCGCGGCGCAGACTCCCACCTGCTGGCATTTGACGGCATCGACGATGACCGCGCCGCTGCCGACATCGCCGGCCACACTGTCTATGGCCTCAACACAGACTTAGACGCCATCTATGGCGCAGACCACTCTGATGATGGTGATGATGGCTTCTATGCCGATGACCTTATAGGCTTCAGCGTCATTGCCAACGGCGAGTCCATTGGCGTTATTGATGACTTCGATGACACCACTGACAATGTGCTCTTTGTCGTATCATCGCCCGAGGGCCGCAACATTTTAATCCCGGTGGCCGATGATTTTGTTACCGCCATTGACCAAGGCCGGCGCGTCATCGAGATGGACATACCATCTGAACTTTTGACACTTAACCAATGATAATCACTAATATGGAATACGACGAAACAAAAGCTGTGGAATACATCAGACAGCACGCCGCTCTCTCTCAAGAATATGATGACGACGAATTGCTCAACGTCATAGACATCATTTTTGACTACTACGAAGAAAATGGCTTGCTCGAAATTGATGATGACGATGACGACACCATCGACATCGACGACATCACTCAATTTGCCACGCGTATGCTCCACAAGGACAAAATGGCTAAAGTCGCCGATATCGATGTGCGGCCTATCATTGAAGCTGAATTTGACTATGAACTATCTCTCGACGTTTAAAGCATCATATCGCGCTGTAGTTTGCTGCATCGCCATGGCGCTACTTACCTCCATAAGCGCCAAAGCGCAGGCCTCCGTTGACGAAGACAACGTTGACGAGGCCGACCTCACTGTAGAGCAAAACATCAACACGCCCCAGATACGCAAGAAGGCTCAAAAAGCTACGGCGTGCTCTGAGATCGATGCACTGCGGCGCGCACTCATCAGCAAAGGCTACGATGCAAAAAGCGTGCGCAACGGCGAGGTGCTTAAGATCACTATCCCCTGCAGCAAGCTGTTTGCGGCCAATGACACCGTGCTCAAGTCATCAGGCTGCATGTATCTCAAGGCATTAGAGCCTATCATCAAAAAGCCGACATCCTACAAAGTCATCGCCGCCGTGCATTGCGATGACACCGGCGATGACATCTATGCCACGGCCCTCACCGAGGCTCGTGCCAACGCCATTGACGAATACCTGTGGGAGCTGTCCGGTCAGATGGAGACCTACCTGATACCTTACGGCATCGGCCACGATGAGCCGCTGGTCAAAGACAACTCTATCGCCAACAGAGCCACCAATAGGCGTGTAGATTTCTTCATAGTGCCGCTTGAGCCGCTCTACAAACGATAATTTACCCCTACCCTCGGAGGCATCAATAATATCGCACAAAAAAACTACTGCGATTTACCAAATTTCAGCTATCTTTGTAGTTAATTATAATACTACCCCATGACTTATAAAAGCATTATCATAGCTATCACCGCAGCGCTAAGTATCTGCTCCACGATGGCAGCTCAAAACAATGCCGCCGTTGACGATAAGCTTTTTGCCACCCCCACGGTGCCCGAGCAGCTGCAAAACCTCACAGACCGATGTGACTATCTCGTGACGCACTACTGGGATCGCTGCAATTTCAAGACAGCCTTCTCATCATTGACGCGCTTAAGCAAGGCATTTGAAGAGTACCTCACGCCCATACCCTATGCCACGGCCGACACTGTGCACAGCTCCGTCAACAGGCTCATTGCCAACGTCAAGAAGTCGCCTGACCACACCCTGCAATTAGCCAAAATCGCTGAGCGATGGCTATACTGCGACTCAGCGACATTCCGCTCAGAGGAGGTTTATCTGCCTTTTGCCAAGGCTGTGGTTGCCAATAAGAAAATCAACAGCGCCGAGCGTGCACGCTTTGAGCACCAAGTCAAGCTCATAGAGTCAAGCGGTCTTGGATTTAGAGTGCCTGACCTGGCGCTCTCCACGCCCGAAGGCCTAAAATACAACCTCGGCGACATACACTCCACTCACACCTTGATTTTTATCAACGACCCAGACTGCACCGACTGCTCGCTCACGCGCGTGAGATTGTCAGCTGACATCAACGCCAACAAACTCATCGCCGCCGGCAAGCTCACCATCGTCAGCATCTATCCTGATGCACCCGACGCGCAGTGGATTGAGGCTTCGGCCTCGTTCCCTGCCAATTGGGTGGTAACAGCATTTGAAGATGCCGACTCATATTTTGACATACGCACCACACCGCAGTTTTATTTCCTTGACGAGAGCCACAAAGTAATCGCCAAAGACTTCACCATCGACAATCTGCTGCGCACCACAGCGCTCTTAGCCAACGAGTAATGAAGATTGCAGCTCTAATATCCGGAGGCGTAGATAGCGCCGTGGCGGTTCACAAGCTCAAAGAGGACGGCCACGACGTCAACCTATTCTATATACGCATAGGCCGCGACACCGATGAAGGCGACTGCTCAGCCGAAGAAGACATAGAGATGTGTCAGCTCATAGCCAAGCGCTATGGCTTGCCCTTTGACGTGGTGTCGCTACACCAAGAGTATTGGGACAATGTAATGGAGTATGCCCTGCGCACCGTCAAGGCCGGGCTCACCCCCAACCCTGACATCATGTGCAATCTGATGATAAAATTCGGGTTCTTTGAGCAGCGATGGGGTCACGCCTTCGATAAGACGGCCACCGGCCATTATGCCACCACAGTGGAGCGCGAAGGCAAGGTGTGGCTTGGCACCGCAGCAGACCCCGTCAAAGACCAGACCGACTTTCTCGCCCGCATAAGATATGACCAACTGGAGCACCTGATGTTTCCCATCGGCGATATGCCCAAAGCCCAAGTGCGGCAGATTGCAGCCGACACCCGTATGCCTAACGCTTATCGCAAAGACTCGCAAGGCATCTGCTTCCTGGGGAAAATCAACTACAACGACTTCATACGCCGCCACCTGGGCGAGCGACCGGGCGCCATCGTAGAGATTGAGACGGGACGCAAGCTCGGCACTCACCGCGGATACTGGTTTCACACCATAGGCCAGCGCAAGGGCCTTGGGCTAAGCGGCGGCCCATGGTATGTGGTCAAGAAAAATATTCACGACAATGTGATATATGTGTCGCAAGGCTTTGATACCGAGGCGCAGTATGGTCATAGGCTGCTGCTCGGCGAGATGCACTTCATCACTGATGACCCCTTTGGCGCCGACTGTGACCATCGCCCCATAACATTCAAGAACCGGCACTCACCGGAATTTCTCCACGGCACCCTCACACGCATGCCCGGCGATGGTGCGCAGTATATCATCGAGTCGCAAGAGAAGGTGCAAGGCATAGCGCCGGGCCAGTTTGCCGTCATCTACGACGAGGCATCGCACATCTGCTATGGCTCCGGCATTATCACCCTTCACGACAATTAGGCATCATTAACCCCGGAATAATATCACCCCCAAAGCTATGCAAGAGCAGAAGATACAAGTCAGAGTAATGGGCATCTCCTACACCCAGCTCAAGACGGGAGCATACGCCCTATTGTTAGCTCAGGTCGATGGGCCTTATCGAGTGCCCATCATCATCGGTGACCAAGAGGCACAGGCCATAGCATTAGTGCTGGAAGGCATAGTGCCGGCGCGCCCTATCACTCATGACTTATTTGTATCCTTTGCCAAAGCTTTTGACATACGCATCACTGAGGTGTATATCTACAAATTTGACAATGGCATATTCTATTCGCGTCTGCATTTTGACGATGGGCTGCGTCATGTCACCATAGATTCGCGCACTTCAGATGCCATCGCCATTGCCATACGCACCAACGCACCCATTTACATATCGCGGCAGATTATTGACGAGACAGGATTTATCATCGACAGCGACTCGCAGCTGATACGCCCCGGCGCCGAAGCCGACACCGATGAGTCTCACAGCGATGAGCCCCGGCAAGATGAGCCTCCGGGCACATCATCGGCATATAGCCGCTACACCACTGACGAACTATATCGCAAGCTAGAGGCGCTGACCGAATGTGAGGACTATGAGGGCGCCGCAATGGTAAAAGCCGAAATAGATAGACGCAAAGGCGACCCTCATACCGACGACGACATCAATGCCGCCAATGCCTACTGACCTAAATAATTTATATTACCATAGAAAACAATACCTGCACTATTATGAACAGCATCAAAGTAAAATTGTCAGCAATGAATTTCCTGGAGTTCGCCGTCTGGGGAGCATATCTCACATGTATGAGCAACTACCTCGGCCGCGCCGGCATGGGAGATTTAGTGCCATGGTTCTATGCCATACAGGGCATAGTGTCAATATTTATGCCCACCCTGATGGGTATTCTTGCCGACCGCAAGATACAACCGCAATTACTATTAGGTATATGCCATTTGGTGGCAGGTGCCGCTATGATATCACTCTACATCATGGGAGAAAACAATGCTATGCCTGACCGCACTCTGTTTGTCGCAATCTACTGCGTGTCAGTGGCATTTTATATGCCTACGCTGGCGTTGTCCAACACCACCGCCTTCAGTATCATCGAGCGTCACGGCATGGACACCGAGACCGCCTTCCCACCGATACGCGTCTTCGGCACCGTGGGCTTCATCGCCACGATGTGGTTTGTCAACTGCGCTACCTTCACCGACGGCTCAATAGACTTCACGCTCGCAGCCAGCGATTACAAATTTCAATACACACACCTCCAATTTTTAGTGTCGGGTATATTGAGCATAGTGCTCTTTATCTACTGCCTCACCCTGCCACATTGCCCGCTGACCAAGAAGCAAGATAAGCAATCATTTGCCGAGGCAATGGGTCTCAATGCCTTCAAGCTCTTCAAGACACGCAAGATGGCGCTTTTCTTCATCTTCTCAATGCTATTAGGCATGTCGCTACAGGTGACCAACGGCTTTGCCGGGCCATTCCTCACGAGCTTCAAGAGCAGCGAGGTGGCAGAGATAGCCTCAAGCTTTGCCGCCTCCAATGCCACGCTCTTGGTGTCAATATCACAGGTTAGCGAGGCGCTGTGCATACTCCTGATACCATTCTTCCTGCGCCGCTACGGCATCAAAGGCGTGATGCTCATCGCTATGAGCGCATGGGTGCTGCGCTTCGGCTTCTTCGGCCTGGGTGCGCCCACATTCCCCGGCGTGATACTGTTTGTCCTCTCCTGCATAGTGTATGGCGTGGCCTTTGACTTCTTCAATGTCTCCGGCGGCATGTTTGTCAACCGCGAGTGCGATGCATCAATCAAGGCCTCGGCCCAAGGGCTATTTATGCTTATGACCAATGGCCTCGGCGCCACGATAGGCACCCTCTCGGCCGGCGTCATCATCGACAAATACTGCCACTGGACTGACAACGGATTTCTCGTAGGCGACTGGTCCACGGCATGGCTCATCTTTGCCGGCTTTGCACTGGCAGTGGCGGTGGCGTTTGCCGTGGTCTTTAAGGACAAGCAGCCAGCACGCTCATAACGACACATCCCCTACCCACTCCAAGCACGAATATGATACGGTTTTATTCACCTGACATCGCCACAACAGCCACACTGCCCGAAAGCGACTCGCAGCACGCAGTGCGGGTGCTGAGGCTGCGCGAGGGCAGCGAAATCGAGGTCATCGACGGCAAGGGCAAGGTATATACCTGCCGCATCACGGTGGCTCACCCCAAGCACACGGCCATCGAGATCATCAACACGACTGAGCTGCCAAAGGTGTGGCAGGGCAATATCACCATAGCCATAGCGCCCACCAAGCACAACGACCGCATGGAGTGGCTCGTGGAGAAGCTCACTGAGATAGGCATTGACCGCATAGTGCCGCTGCGATGCCGATACTCCGAGCGCAAGGAAATCAACGAGGAGCGGTTGCGCAAAATCGCCGTGTCGGCTATGAAACAGTCACTGAAAGCCACACTGCCGCATATTGAGGCGATGATGCCATTTGCTACATTTATCAGCGAGGAGGCACAACGCCCGGCGATGAAGTATGTGGCCTACTGCGCGCCGGAGATACCGCGCGAGCTCTTTGCTCAGCGATACGTCAGCGGCCACGACACCACGATACTCATAGGCCCGGAGGGCGACTTCTCTCACGAGGAGATTACAGCCGCTATCAATGCCGGCTTTGCACCCATATCACTGGGCGACAATCGTCTGCGCACCGAGACTGCGGCGCTCGTGGCGTGCGACACCTGCCATATCATACAACAGCTTAACACTCAAGCAATAAAGTAATGAACACCATAGATTATCTACACTCGTCAGCAACACACAACTTCTTCTTGCTCGCCGGACCATGCGTCATCGAAGGCGAAGAGATGGCTCTCGACATAGCCCGATATGTAGCAGCTATCTGCCGCAAGCTCGATATCCCGTATGTGTTTAAAGGCAGCTATCGCAAGGCCAACCGTTCGCGCCTGGACTCGTTCACCGGCATCGGCGACATTCGTGCTCTCGAAATATTAGCTAAGGTGCGTGCTGAGGTGGGCGTGCCGGTGGTCACTGACATACACACCCCCGATGAAGCCGCCATCGCCGCCCGCTATGTGGATATCTTACAGATACCGGCTTTTCTGTGCCGCCAGACTGACCTATTGCTCGCAGCCGCAAAGACCGGCAAGATGGTCAACATCAAGAAAGGACAATTCATGTCAGCCGAGGCCATGAGCTACGCCGTGGATAAGGTGCGCGCCGCCGGCAATGATGCCGTGGCCCTCACCGAGCGTGGCACCACCTTTGGCTACGGAGACCTCATAGTGGATTTCAGAGGCATAGCCACAATGCAACGCTCCGGCGCTACCGTAATCCTCGATGTGACACACTCGCTGCAACAACCCAATCAGGCCTCGGGAGTGACAGGAGGCCGCCCCGATATGATAGAGACCATAGCGCGGGCCGGGATAGCAGCCGGCGCCGACGGCATCTTTATAGAGACGCATCGTGAGCCATCAAAAGCCAAGAGCGATGGCGCCAATATGCTGCGGCTCGACCTTATCGAAGGCCTGCTCACGCGTCTCTCCGCGATACGTGCCACAATCAATAATTTTTAAGTATTACATCTCACACAATATATTGACACCCAGCGATAATGAAACTACAACGGATACTTTTAGGACTCACACTATCTCTCGCCATAAGCACATCAGCCAACGCACAGACCGCGAGCGGCATAGACCACCCCGTCACCAAAGCGGTGCTCGAAGTGTATAGCAAACAGCTGCGCGAGACACCTGACGACTATATGACATGGTTTAAGCGCGCCAACGAATACTATCGACACAGCGAATATATGCGCGCGCTCAATGACATTGACGAAGCATTAAAATATGCTCCGGCCTCTGACAAGGACCTGCGCTTTCAGGCATATATGCTGCGCGCCGGCATATACAACCAGACACTACGCCACACCGAGGCGCTCTCTGACCTCAACTCAGCCATCGCCATCGAGCCGAAATCATATTCGGCAATCTATCAGCGCGCAAACACCGAGTTTGAGCTCGAACAATACACAGCAGCCAAAGCCGACTACAACAAGCTGCGCACAATCAACAACCGCGGCACCGAGCCTTACATCGGCCTCGCACGCGTTGCAGTCAAAGAAAACAACCTCGGACAAGCCAACGAATACCTCGATCAAGCCGTAGCGCTGGACCCTAACAATGCCGAAATATACAACCGGCGCTCATCAGTGCGCAAAATGATGGGCAATGATGCCGGCGCGGTTGAAGACCTGATACTCTCAATCAGCACCGGCAGCGACAACAGCAAGGCTCTGGCTGCATTGGTCGATTATGCCAACACCAACTACGATGTGACCATTGCCGGCATCACCAACGCCATCACCACGGCGCCCAATGTGCCCATCTATCGCTATCTCAGAGCTGTCATCGAACAAGCCCATTACCGCTACATTGCCGCCATTGAGGATTACAGCCTTATACTTACCGAAAACAATTATGAATATCACGGCATCTACGCATCGATAGCCGAGTGCAAGTATGCGCTGGACTATTATGACGAAGCGCTTACTGCTATCCAAAAGGCGCTGAGCATGACCACCAACGTGGCATCATACTACATCACCCAGGCCAAAGTGCTGATAGCTATGGGGCGCCCCGACGATGCCATAGAGGCCTCAGCCAAGGCTCTCGCCATCACTCCTAACGATGCTATGGCTCTGGTGCAGATGGGCGTATGCTATGCCGCCGCCGGCAATGCCAAAGAAGCCTCAAACCTGTTCGGCGAAGCTATCATGACCGACAGCTCTCTGCCGATAGCATATATGTGGCGCTCAAAGGTAATGCGCGATGAGCTGCACCAGGAAGTGGCGGCAGCGCAGACGCTTGAAAATCTATGCGCCATCGATGGCTACGATCTCGATGATGTGAGGTCGCTCAAAGGCTTCGCTCTGCTGGCTCTCGGCCGCACCGATGAGGCTAATCAGTGGATGAGCAACATACTGAGGAATGCCACCGACAGCGATGGGCTTATCAACTACTATGGCGCGTGCTTCTATGCCGCCGCCGGCAATAGCGACAAAGCGCTGGAGTGTGCTGACAAGGCTCTCAGCCTCGGATACGGCAACCACCACGACTGGACCGCAGCCGACGAGGGAGGCATCAGCGTCGGCAACCTGCGCGATGATTTGCGCTTTCTCAATTTGCTTGACCGCTACGGCGCCATCTTCGGTCGCAAGTAGCCGCGTCCGGGCCATATTTTGTAAGGCAAAGCAAAGGGCTGATACTTTTTTACGAGGTATCAGCCCCTGGCTTTACAATGCTGTCGGGCAACGCTCACATGCGAATAATCACTTATGAGCTGATATGGCGTATGTGCGTTTCAATCAAGGGCATGGATTACCAGGCCGGAGCGCAATTTCGGTTCAAACCATGTGGTCTTAGGAGGCATGATGTTGCCGGTATCGGCGATGTTCATCAGCTGCTGCATTGACACGGGATACAGGGCCAACGCCATAGCCATCTCGCCGGAATCGACACGTCGCTTGAGCTCTTCGAGGCCACGGATGCCTCCTACAAAGTCGATGCGCTTGTCACTACGCAAGTCGGTAATGCCCAATATGTCGCGCAAGATGAGGTCAGAGGAGATGGTCACATCGAGCACACCGATGGGGTCATTGTCATCGTAGGTGCCGGGGTTGGCAGTGAGCGAATACCATCGCCCGCCAAGATACAATGCAAAGTTGTGCAGGCCTGAGGGATGATATATCTCCACGCCTTTATCCTCCACCTTGAAGTTAGCGGCTACACTCGCCAAGAACTCCTCGGGCGACAAGCCGTTGAGGTCCTTGACCACGCGATTGTAGTCAATAATCTTGAGGTGAGATGCCGGGAAAGCTACAGCGAGGAAGTAGTTATACTCCTCATCGCCGCGATGATTGGGGTTGTGCTCGGCCTTTTCCTTTCCCACGAGGGCTGCAGCAGCTGTGCGATGATGACCGTCGGCTATGTAGAGATATGGTATGCGTGCAAATTCAGCCGTTATGGCGTCAATCTGCTGCTTGTCGCTGATCACCCAGAAGTGATGGCCTAAGCCGTCGGGCGCCGTGAAGTCATATTCGGGCGTTGCGGCAGTGACCTCTTTGATGATGCCTTCGAGCACAGCATTGTCAGGGAATGCAAAAAACACGGGCTCGATATTTGCATTTTGGATGCGCACATGCTTCATGCGGTCTTCCTCCTTGTCACGGCGCGTGAGCTCATGTTTTTTGATTACGCCATTGAGGTAGTCATCAACATTGGCAGCAATCACGATGCCATATTGAGTGCGGCCATTCATTGTTTGGGCATAGATATAGTAGTGGTCGGCATCGTCTTGCACGAGCCAACCATTGCGGCGAAAGGCGGCGAAATTCTGCACAGCGCGGTCATATACCTGCTGCGAGTGCTCATCGGTGCCCGGGGCAAAGTCAATCTCAGGCTTGATGATATGGTAAAGCGAGCGCGGATTGCCATCGGCCTCTGCACGAGCTTCGTCGCTGTTGAGCACATCGTAAGGGCGCGAAGCCACTTGCTCCACCATAGATTTCGGTGGGCGAATGCCTCTGAATGGTTTAACTTTTGCCATAATGTAATTTTTGCGTTTTAGGATTAGGGTATAGATTTGAGAGTTAGTCGGTTATCAGTTAGTTTTATTTGTGATTATGGCGTAAGATGGTCTGGCAGCGATCCGGGCCTATTGACACTATAGTGACAGGGACACCTAACTCGCGCTCAATGAAAGCGATATAGTCAGTGAACTCACATGGGAACTCGTCCTCGCCGCGCATAGCGGTCATATCGGTGCGCCAGCCGGGCATTTCAGCATATACCGGCTCTACGTGCGCAGCCTCCTCTATCGAGTAGGGGAAGTCACGCGTCTCCACGCCGTTGACCTTATAAGCGACAGCGGCTTTGATAGTGTCAAAGCCATCGAGCACATCGCTCTTCATCATAATCAGCTGCGTCACGCCATTGAGCATGATAGCATATCTAAGGGCCACCAAGTCAATCCAACCGCAGCGGCGCTCACGTCCGGTGACGGCGCCATACTCGTGGCCGAGGTCGCGGATACGCTTGCCCGTTTCATCAAACAGCTCGGTAGGGAATGGGCCGCTGCCTACGCGAGTGCAGTAGGCTTTGAATATACCATATACCTCTCCGATTTTGTTAGGAGCGACGCCCAGGCCGCTGCACGCTCCGGCGCATATCGTATTGCTTGATGTCACAAAGGGATACGAGCCGAAATCCACGTCAAGCATGGTGCCTTGTGCGCCTTCGCAAAGCACAGTCTTGCCCTCAGCCAGCAAGTGATTGATATAATGCTCGCTATCGATAAGCTCGTAGGTGTGAAGATACTTCACCGCATCGAGCCACTTGCTTTCGGTAGCAGCGAAGTCGTCGGGCAGCTCCATACCCAAAGTGCGCAGTCGCGCCACATGAGCCTCTTTGGCCTTGCCGTATCGCGAAGCGAAGTCGGAGAGCTCGGTATCACCCACGCGCACACCGTTGCGCGACACTTTGTCAGTGTAAGTGGGGCCAATGCCCTTGCCGGTGGTGCCTATCTTTGCGCCGCCTTTAGCTCGCTCATTGGCGGCATCAAGGAGTCGGTGAGTAGGCAATATCAGATGCGCTTTGCGCGAAATCTTGAGCACCTTATGGATATCCACGCCTGATGCCTCCAAGGCCTCGGCTTCTTCTCTGAAGAGGATAGGGTCAAGCACCACGCCATTGCCTATGATATTGATTTGGCCGGACTGAAAGATGCCCGAAGGTATTGAGCGCAAGACATATTTTTTACCATCAAATTCGAGGGTGTGGCCGGCATTTGGGCCGCCTTGAAAGCGCGCCACTACATCATAGCGCGGAGTCAGCACATCTACGACTTTACCTTTACCCTCATCGCCCCATTGGAGGCCTAACAATACGTCAACTTTCATCAGTGTTGTTGTGTTTATGTGATTTTTTTGTTTGTTTTTCTGTTGATACTTTAGCTTTGCGGCGGCATGCCGAGCATACGCCGTACACGCTCACTGCAAAATAAGCGGGTGTAAATCCCACATACCTGCGGCGCGAGAGCATCTTGCTAAGGTCAGCGTCATGCACGTCCTTTATCTTGCCGCAGTTTGTGCACACCAAGTGATAGTGATTGTCGCCCACAGATGCTTTCTCATACATCGATGTGCGCGAGCCAAAACGATGGCGCACCACCAATCCGCACTCCACAAATAGCTCCACCGTGTTATATACCGTAGCCACAGACACGCGCATCCCCGTCTTTTCGGCATTGAGCCTAAGGGTGTCAATCGAGAAGTGACCTTTAGTGGCTAATACACACTCCAGCAGCGCCGTGCGCTCAGAGGTATGACGCCGATTTGTACGCCTCAGATAGTCGTCCAAAATCATATATGCCGGATGTGTTATTGAGTCTGCCATTATGCTTACAAAGTTAACACAATAAAGCGAGATAGCCAAATTTATACTGAGATAAAAAGGCAATTAAAAAGGCGAAAGCCGCGGCTGCGAGCGCGTTTGAGCCATAATGCGTGCATGCCTGCGGCTACACATATTACCGATTATAGTACTCCCATCGGTCAAGATACTCATTATACTTATAGTATCCGATCACACGCCCGGAGGAGTCATACACGTCATAACGCTCGAGGTACTCATTCCATTTTTTGTACATCGTGAGCCCACCGCCGGCATCGCGTGTCTCCTCGCGGTTTAGATACTCATTTTTCTTTGTGGTGGATTTGAGCCTTCCTGAGGCATCTCTCACCTCGCTGCGATCAAGATAGGGATTGTCTTGCTCGGTGCGCTGCAGGCGTCCGGAGCGGTCATAGTATTCGGTGCGCTGCAAATACTCGTTGTAGGTCGAATACCCCAGCATCGCGCCTGATTTATCAAAATACTCCGTGCGACGGAGATATTCATTGTAACGGCTCGTGTACTGCTGAGCAGCAACATCGATTACGCTAAGCGCCATCAATATCACGAATAACAATAACCGTGTTTTCATATATGCTTGGACTTACATTGTTACACATCACAAAGATACAACTTTTCATAACACCTGCGCTCTTTTTTCTCAAAAAAAAGAATGAAAAAACCGGAGCGATAGGTGTCAGTGCCCTACCCTCCGGCGTGTGTTATGATTGTGTAGCAATGCAGATATGTATTTGTGGTGCCTTGCTTAGTTGCAGGTCAATACGTACTGCTTGTCGGCATCAAAAACGCCCGGCAGGTCAAAATCAAACTTTATGTGCAACATCTCACTATCATTATCGACGTAAGCCGTAAATGAGCCTCGGCACTGCCGCTCACTGCCGTCAGAGGTGCATTTGCCATCAAAGCTGTAGGTGTTGCCGTTGACACATGCCACCTTGCCGCTCACCCAATATTCAGTGGCCAAACTACCGATAGTAAGCATAGCGGGGTTGCCGTCATCGTCAGAGCTAAATCTGAGTGATATAGGTTCTGCGCCGTCAGGCTGATCATATAGCCAGTAACAATAGAAATGCCGGCCCGGATACTGCTCGAAGCGATTGCCGGTCCACCTAAACCTGATGGGTATTTGCCGGGAATCGATATCAAAGAGGTTGTCAGTGTCAATTGCCGGGGAATAAAATGTGATAGTGAGCATAGGCGAGTAGATATCAAAGGTCATACAGCTATTGCCCCATGGAGTGGCTGTACGCATCGCCTCTTGCCGGTATTCATCGATAGCCCAGTCTCTCATACTGCCGGGATATAAGAAATCACCGACATCGGGCATTTTGAGCACGTCGGGAGCCTTGGTCACTGACTTTGTAGTTACATTATAGCGGTAGCAGTAGGCAAAGTCAGTGGCTGTGCCATACTCTTGCACCACGAGCACCACTTTAACATCGGGCTCTGACGTGTTCCACATTCGTGCCGACCAGACGCCATCAGCATTTTCATCGCCATAGGCAGTGATGATTGAGTCAGCGACGCATGCCACACCATCAGGATACGCTGCGTGGTCAAACGACCCATCTTCGGCCACCGTCTTGCCGCCGGCCAGCATCTGTGCCCTGTCACCGGCGAGACACGCCGTATCAGGCAGAGCACAATAGATGCTCTCCATTATATTATCCGAGAGGCCGCTTGACGATGCTGCATTGGTAGCATTGCCCGAGCAAGCGTATATACTTAGCGAGGCTATTACGATAGATGCCGTGCGGTTTAGTTTCTTATTCATGGTCATACTTTCATACTTCTTAACAAGAGTCATAGCCTCAATAAATTGTATGACATATCGAGGCTATGACTGTATCACAAGATTAGATTATTGATTTTTGGAGAATCGGCTTCATAAAAATCAACTTTTGATGTCGCAAAATTACCCCAAATATCAATAGGCGAATATCAATCCAGTGACTTTTTATATAAATCCTGGAACATAATGCACTTTTCAGGCAAGAAATAGGGCGTCAGAGAATTATTTTTTTGCAACATTCAGAAAAAATACTCACATTTTTGTGTATCTTTGCAGCAAATAGCTCGGCTATAGTAATTTAATCTTCTAACAAAACTAATATGGATAAACGTATGTGGTGTTTCTGCCTTATAGGCATATTGTGCGTGACCACGCTTGCCGTCTGCGCTATCGCGTGCCGCGCTTCCTACACCGAGGGAGGCGACGCGGCAACATCTAACACTAAGTCTAACACCAATTCTGCCACCACGCTTCCCGATTGTACAGAGCAGCAAAGCAGCGCGGCAAACTCCCAAACGGCAATCTCGGCAATGATGCTCGAAGGCCGATGGGAATTGTACAATGCCATCGCCGGCAACACCTCCATAAGCATGACTTTTGACACCGAAGGAGGCATGTGGATATCACGATATCGCGAGTTGCCATCAATCGCCGGTGTGGAGGCGCTTGACAGCACACCTCTTGTATCTTACGACGGCTCATACCAAATCGCCGAAGGCAATAAGATATGCTTCACGCTCAAAAACAGCGACCGCGATGAGCTGCCGGCCGAAGGCTTCATCACCGCCGGGCGCGATGGCAATTTCTGCATCATGACATTCGGCACCGACCTTATGGGCATTGCTAATGAGGGACACTCGCTGAAAATGTTCAATACCAACGAGATGTACCCCGTGACCCTACCCGACAAGCCATCAGTATTGGAGATGTTCAAGAGCGCAGTGCCTTTTATTTACGACCGCACCATCAAAGACGCTGCCAATCTCATCATCAATGGCAAGCAACCCACCGGAGAGCTGACCGCCACCAAGGCCATAGATATAGCCGCTGGATATCTCGCCTTCAATAATGGCGGAGCGCCGTCATCGGGGCTTGAGGCTTGCATCTGGCGTTGCCAAGATGGCACCACGCTGCTTGCCATTAACGTCATGGGAGAATCGCCCGAAGTGCAGCCCACCCACCTATTCCGCTTCTTCCGCTATTACCCTGACCACCACGCAATAATGAGGCTCGACGGCTATAGCGAGAATATTTTCTTATTCACCCCGCGATTTGATCAATCGGTAGAGCTGCCTCGCAAAGGCAAGGATATCAAACTACACCGGCTCAACGAGGCAAGCGAGATAGAGCAAACTGAGACCATACGATGGGACGGCAATAATTTTACCTACAACGAGTAATCATCACAGCAGACACACACACTCCCCTCGCCTATCATTTTTACAGTACAAATCAACATACTAAATACGAACCGAGATGGAAATCACTCCCGAAAAAGAAACATGGCTGCAAGTACGCATTGACTCACTATACAACTACTTCGACCTGCCGCCACAGGCACAAGCACAAGCCGAGCAAGTATTTGATGGCATGCGACAGCTTGCCAACGAGTGCTCCGACCAGGGCCAGTTTGAGCAACGCCTCGCTGCCTCGCCACTGAGCAAGCAATACACAGATCTATTCACCCAATTCGCCAAATATGTCAAGCTACCTGAAGGCACACCCACCAAAGGCGATGTGGTGAAAGGCATCGTTGCGGATACGGCAGCCTCATCAGCCAAAACTTTTGTGCGCGACCGCGCGCGCAGCGCTCTTATCAATGCGCTCCCCGATGAGATATCGGATTGGTTGATTTATCGATGGCAGAACATACCCGTATTGGGCGAAATCCGCACATTCTTCAACTTCAAGCACAGCATCTCGCGTTGGTTCGGCAAAAAATCCCAATAAGCCCACCACGCTACATTCCTCATATCAGCGGCAGCGTGCCGATAACCCACAGCTCCTAGCGTCAAGGCGTGAGCTGTGCGTTTTTATTATTTGTTATGCTATGGTTGGTGTGTATTTTTGGGGCTAAAGCGGTGGCGTTACGATATTTTTTGCTAATTTTGCACAAAACAATTATCACTCCTATTTATGAAGAAGTTACTTTTAGCCCTGACTCTTGCCGCGCCTACCACTATGAGCGCAATCACGCCGCTATGGTTACGCGACGTAAAAATATCGCCCGATGGGGCTAAAATTGCATTTTGCTACAAAGGCGACATTTGGGCCGTGCCCGCAACGGGCGGATTAGCAACACAGTTAACGACGAGCGATAGCTACGAATCCAATCCTATATGGAGCCCTGACAGCAAGTCAATAGCTTTTGCCTCAGACCGCAATGGCAACTTCGACGTATTTGTGATGAATGCCGATGGAGGCTCAGCCACGCGCCTGACATTCAATTCGGCATCTGAGATACCGGAGGCATTCACGCCTGATGGCGCTGAGGTGATGTATTCGGCATCAATACAAGACCCGGCGTGCAGCGCCCTCTTCCCCACCGGCCGCATGACGGAGCTATACACCGTGGCCGTCAGCGGAGGTGCCCCGCGTCAATACATGGCCACACCGGCGCGATTTATTTCGTGGAGCCGCGATGGCAAATCGTTTCTCTATCAAGACGTCAAAGGTTTTGAAGATGAGTGGCGCAAGCACCACACATCATCAGTGACGCGCGACATATGGCGATATGACGTAGCCGGTGCACTCCATACCAATCTCACGGCTCGCGGCGGCGAAGACCTCAACGCCATTGATGCCGGCGATAAGATTTACTTCCTCAGCGAGCGCAACGGCGCTACTATCAATGTGTATAGAGCTGATGCCGACGCGCGCAATGCTGTGGCTATCACCGACTTTAAGACACAACCCGTGAGGTTTCTGTCACGGTCAGACGCCGGCATGCTCGCCTTCACCTACGATGGCGAAATATACACTATGCGCGATAGCGACAAAGCGCCGACCAAGGTGGCCATCGACCTCACTGACAGCTATGTAGAGCTTCCTAAAAAACTATCCGTGACGCGCGGAGCATCGGAGAGTGCTGCATCACCCGATGGCAAATCCGTGGCCTTCATATACCGCGGCGATGTTTTCGTCACATCAGTAGAATATGAGACCACCAAGCAGATAACACATACGGCTGCCGCCGAGAGCGACATATCATGGTCGAATGACGGCAAAGCCCTTATCTACACCTCTGAGAGAGACGGCATATACCGCACCTACAAGGCCACAATGGCGCGCAAAGAAGATCCCAATTTTGCCAACGCCACCATAATCAATGAAACGCCGCTCTTTGACCTTGACGGGCATGAGCGCACCATGCCTAAGATGTCGCCTGACGGTAAGAAGCTCGCTTTTATCCTTGACCGCAACATTCTCGCAGTCAAAGACCTCGCCAGCGGCATCGTGACCGAGCTCACCGATGGCACCACATACCTCCATCGCGATGGCCGTTTCAACTACACCTGGTCGCCCGATGCCGGAATGATTGCTCTCGAAATCATTGACCGCAAGCACGACCCCTACACCGACATCGCCATCATAGATGTGAATAGCGGCAAAATGACCAACCTCACCAACAGCGGTTACTTTGACGCTCAGCCACGCTGGGCGCTCAACGGCGAAGCGCTGCTTTTCACCTCCGAACGTTACGGCATGCGCAACCACGCCTCATGGGGCTCTATGGAAGATGTTTTCATAATCTTCCTCACACAAGATGCATACGACAGATTTACCCTCTCTAAAGAAGACTACGAGCTAATCAAAGAGGCTGAGAAAGAAGCAAAAAAAGCTGCCGAAAAAGACGATAAGGCCAAAAAGGATAGCAAGAAATCAAAAGACAAAGCTGACACTAACAAAGCCGACAAGCCTCGCGTGGTATTTGACGGCAATTGCGAGAGAATAGTAAGACTCACGCCCATGTCATCAGACCTCCTTGACGCCATCACCGATAAAGACGGCGAAAACCTATACTACCTCATATCTACCGATGACGGCTCGCAGCTGTGGAAACTGTCGCTGCGCGAGGACGAGCACTCGCTGGTAACATCGCTATCAGATTACGGCGGCGTTTTTGACGCCTCAGCCGATGGCTCCACTATCTTTATCTTCGGTAAGACAATGCGGAAAATCGACTCCGGCGACAAACTCAAGAGCATCACCTACTCGGCATCTATGACCTTAGACGCAGCCGCCGAGCGCGAATATATGTTTGACAACATTTCGCGTGAAGTGCGCGAGCGCTTTTATGTCGCTGATATGCATGGCGTGGATTGGCCTATGATGACAGCAGCATACCGCAAGTTCCTGCCTTATATCAACAATAATTATGATTTTGCCGAGATGGTGAGCGAATGGCTCGGAGAGCTAAATGTAAGCCACACCGGCAGCCGATATCGCCCGGCGCCAAGCCAAAACTACAGCACCGCCCAATTAGGGCTGCTTTACGACCTCAGCTACACCGGCAATGGTATGCGAGTGGCCGAAGTCATCAAGTATGGGCCTTTTGACACCGCTGACTCGAAGGTCAATCCCGGCGTTATCATTGAGAAAATCAATGGCATCGCCATCACGCCCGAGACTGATATGGCATCGCTCCTCGTTGATGCCGCTGACAAGAAGACCCTCGTCTCCATCTATAATCCCACCACTGACAGCCGCAGCGAGCAAGTGGTGAAACCGATATCCAACAGACTGATGAGCGACCTCCTCTATCGCCGGTGGGTCAAAGGCAGAGCCGCCGCCGTGGATAGCCTCTCTAACGGCCGACTGGGATATGTCCACATAGAATCAATGGACGACGAATCATTCCGCCGCGTATATTCCGACCTGTTGGGCAAATACAACGACCGCGAAGGTATCGTCATTGATGTGAGATGGAATGGCGGCGGCCGCCTCCACGAGGACATCGAAGTGCTCTTCAGCGGCCACAAGTATTTCACACAAGAGATACGCGGCAAAGAGTCATGCGATATGCCGTCGCGCCGCTGGAACAAGCCCTCCATCATGATCATTGCCGAGCCTTGCTACTCCAACGCTCACGGCACACCGTGGGTATATAAAAACCGTGGCTTAGGTAAGCTCGTAGGCATGCCCGTGCCGGGCACTATGACCAGTGTCAATTGGGTCACCATGCAAGACAATACGATGATATATGGTATCCCGGTAATAGGCTACAGACTGCCCGATGGCTCTTTCCTCGAGAACCAACAGCTTGAGCCCGACATCAAAGTAGCCAACCTGCCCTCTGACATCATTGCCGGACGTGACGCACAGCTCGAAGCCGCCGTGGCCGAGCTACTCAAAGAAATCGATGCAGCAAAACAATGACCACTGACTTATATACAGATGACATTCGTGCGGCCGTAGAGACACTGCGCCGAGGCGGCATCATCTTATACCCTACCGACACGGTGTGGGGCATAGGCTGCGATGCCACAAACGCCGCCGCAGTGGCACGCGTCTTTGACATCAAGCGACGCACCGATGCCAAAGCGCTTATCACCCTCGTGGACTCTGTGGCGGCTTTGGAGCGCCTCGTTGACGATATACCAGATGCCGCCTACCAGCTCATCGACGTGGTGGTGGAGCCATTGACCATCGTCTATGACAGCGCCCATGGCGTAGCGCCGCAACTACTCGCCGCCGACGGCAGCATCGGGGTGCGCATCACTGAGGAGCCATTCTCCCGGCGGTTGTGCCATACATTACGCAAACCCCTGGTATCGACATCGGCCAACGTCAGCGGCGACCCCACCCCGCTATGCTTCAGCGACATTACGCCGCAGATAATCCAAGCCGTAGATTATGTATGCTTATCGCGCCGCGATGAGTTCCCGGCCGCTAAAGCATCAACCATCATTAAGGTATCAGCCGGCAACGTCATACACCTCATTCGTAAATAGCATTATATCTCATCACATCGTGACCCCTACACAGACACAACGGCTGCGATACATCGTATCAGACTATATGATGGCCAACATCGGATGGCTGACATTCAACATCGTGCGCTTTTACTCGCTGCCGATGGGCTACGCCGTGTCGCTGCCCAATTGGCTGTGTAGCCACGGCACATTATTAGGGCAAGTGCTATTCCCCTTGATGATGGTGATATTGTGGGGCATATCAGGCTATTACAATAGGCCATTCTTCAAAAGCCGTATGGATGAGCTGCTCAACACGGTCATAGTGGTCTTCATTAGTATGCTCATCATCTTCTTTGCGGTGCTCATCAACGATGAAATACCTGAGCGTCTGCGCAATTATGAAATGATGCTGATAATGTGGCTGTGCCTGACCATGCCGACCTACATAGCGCGTCTATGCATCACTCAATCGACCATCAAGCGTGTGCGCTGCGGTAAGATATCATCGCCCACACTCCTCGTAGGCACACGTGAGCAAGAGCGAGCCATCGCCTCACAACTCACGCGCGCCTCTTCGGCGCTGCGCATCGTGGGATCTATTGACGCCACCGACGCCGACAGTGTATTCGTCGAAGCTAAGCGCCTGGGCGCTACCGGCCTGATAATATGTCAGCTGCACAACGATATCACCGCCACCACGTCACTTATCAACGCATTATATGCCGGAGGGCTGTCAATACACGTCACCCCGGATTTGTTTCACAGCATCATGATGCGTCCGCGCCTATCATCAGTGGCCGCCGAGCCGGTTATTGACATCACCACGGCTAACATCTCTGATGCCACGCTCAATCTCAAACGCCTTGGCGACATAGCTGTATCATCAGTGGCGCTGATACTCTTGCTGCCGTTAACAGCCATCTTGGCCGTGCTCATCAAGAAAGATTCAGCCGGACCCGTCTTTTATCGCCAGGAGCGCGTAGGCTACCATAAAAAACCATTCTTCATATATAAATTCCGCACTATGCGCACCGATGCCGAGGCCGCCGGGCCACAGCTGTCAGCCAACGATGACCCCCGCGTGACACGCATCGGCCGCACATTACGCAAATATCGCATCGACGAATTGCCTCAATTCTTCAATGTGCTACGCGGTGACATGTCAATCGTAGGCCCACGCCCTGAGCGCCAATATTACACCGAGCAGATACTCAAGCGAGCGCCCTACTACTGCCTCATCCATCAGGTCAGGCCTGGCATCACATCATGGGGCATGGTGAAATTCGGATATGCCTCCACTATTGATGAGATGCTGCAACGCGTCACCTATGACTTGGTGTATCTCGAAAATGTATCGCTCGGCGTAGATCTTAAAATATTGTTTCATACCGTGAGCACTGTGCTCTCGGGGAAAGGTAAATAGGTACTTATTTTGAAAGCTAAAAAAAAGCCCGAAGGGCGCAGATATAGATGGTTTATGAACTTCTTGCAGTGGCGCGAGAAGCATATCAAGGAGCGGAGCTTCGTGATATTCTTAGCCTTGTTGGTGGGCATCGCCGGCGGATTTGCTGCAATGCTCCTCAAGTTTCTTATCCATCTGATATCCGGAGCGCTGACATCGCATGTACAAATCAATGCCGGCAACTATCTCTACATCATACTGCCGGCCGTGGGTGTGCTGATATCCGCGCTGTATGTCAGATACATAGTCAGAGACAATATCTCGCATGGTGTGACACGCGTGCTATACTCAATATCGCAGAACAAGAGCCGCCTCAAGCGCCACAATATGTACACCTCGGTGCTGGCATCATCAGTGACGATAGGCTTTGGCGGCTCGGTGGGAGCTGAAGGCCCTATCGTATATACCGGCGCCGCCATCGGCTCGAATATAGGCTCGGCCTTCCGTATGTCGCCACGCGTGCTGATGATACTTGTGGGCTGCGGCGCCGCAGCCGGTATCGCCGGCATTTTCAAAGCGCCCATTGCCGGTATGCTTTTCACGCTGGAAGTGCTGATGCTTGACCTCACCACGGTGTCTGTGATGCCACTGTTAGTAGCGTCAATCACGAGCGCCTCCATAG
>SAMEA3663036__coassemble_312_pt1 | contig 23591 bp, 19 predicted proteins | sample SAMEA3663036__metabat2_low_PE_026 | metagenome-assembled genome bin SAMEA3663036 (sample SAMEA3663036) | pig gut metagenome | biome: pig gut; feature: pig-associated habitat; material: faeces | place: France | collected 2012 | reverse complement strand
TTCTCCAGCCGACCTGCCTGAAGAAACGCATCAAGCATTTGCCTCAACGTCTTTTTGACGTTTCGTTTGACCTTTATGGTCTTTTCTTCATTACGCCCAAGAATTTTGTTTACGGTTTCCTTCAACTCCAAATTCGTAGGAACTGAATTTTTTAGAGAATATCTGGACATAACTTCTTCTATTGCCTCACGAAAATCTGCGATTCGGTCATTGATTTCGTATGAGCGATACTCTCTCTTCTCAAATTTATGAGTTGTGTTTTTGACAGCCCTATGTCCGTCATCATCCCATTTATCACGTTCAGCATAGACACCAGTGATAAACGTTACCTCCGAGGTATTGTTATTCCATCTAACTCGAACTGCCACTTGTCCGTTTGCTTTGATAAATGGCCGTATTGTATATTTTATCTGTATCATATTTGCATTAAATTTTTGAAACTATTTCAAATTCAGCACAAAGGTAATACTGATTTTGGGTTAAAAATGCTAGTCCCCAAGCCCGTGATATTACAAACAATCGTATGACATTACTTGACATCATAAAAAGCTGTAATCATCACATACTCAGTGTTATATCATTTCGGACATACTTAGGCAATATCAAATCAGGCTTCCCTCTCTCTCCGCCTCCGACAGACGCAACGACGGGTTCCCCCTAAGTTGCGTCTTTTTTTGCCGTCTCGCCAACCCCCTCCCATCAAGAAAAGGGAAGAAAAGCGGGCGGGGTATTGCGGGAAATAAATATTGTTATTATATTTGCAAATTATGTGGTCGGCGCGGCTGCGCACGGCTAAATCAAATTGAGAAAATATTATACACTCATTACACAATACCATGATTAGAACAATCAAACGACTATCATTATTAGCAATGACACTTGGCGTGTGCGCCTTGGTGTCAAAGGCACAGATTGTGACTACAAGCCCCAATCCTCTGCAAACGACGAGCAGCGACATTGTGCTAACCTATCATGCCGAGCAAGGCAACGGCGAGCTCAAAGGCCTCGGCTCCACCGAGAAGGTGTATGCCCACATCGGCGTTATCACCAACGCAAGCGCAAATACCGCCGACTGGAAGCATGTGGTGACACCGTGGCCGAGCACCACTAACCAATCTCAGGCCAACACCACGAAGAATGAGTTGACCTACGTGTCAGCCAACACTTATACTCTGAACATCGGCACTCTCAAAGAGTACTTCGGGCTCAGCGATGGCGAGGTGGTGACCCACATAGCGCTGGTATTTCGCAACGCCACAGGCAGCAAGCAAGGCAAGACAGCCGATGGCAGCGACATCTTGGTAGAGGTGCATCAGCCCGGCTTGGCAATGAACTTCACCTCCGATGCTCCGACGATGATTATGCAGGCCACGACTATCAACTTCTGCGTCAACCTCACCGAGGCCGCCGACATCACCATCAAGGCCAACGGCACCGCATTTGCCTCAAAGAGCGGCGCAACGGAGCTGACGGCATCATACGACATCAACGCCGTGGGCGACTACACCTTTGAGGCCACAGCCACGGCAGGCACGCGCAGCGTAACAAAGAGCATCACAGTGGGCTACATCAGCGCCTCGTCGCAGGCCACCTACCCCGGCGGCAAGCCGGTGATGGGTGCTCAGGAGGGAGCTGACGGCACGGTCACATTCTGCCTTGCCGCACCTGGCAAATCTACGGTGGTGTTGGTGCCCTCGTGGGACGACTATGCCGTGCGCAACGACAATGTGATGCACTATCAGGACTATGACGGCCAGCGCTATTTCTGGATTACGGTGAGCGGCCTCGATGCCGACACATACTATCCTTACTACTTTATTGTTGATGGCACCAAATCAGTAGGCGACCCCTACGCCCACCTGGTATTGGACCCCTACAATGACAAGTACATCTCGTCAAGCGTGTTCCCCGATATGCCAAAATATCCCGAAGGACTGAGCAACATAGTGATGGGCGTGTATTGCCGCAACATCGACAAATACGAGTGGAGCGACTTTGAGATGCCTGACAAGAGCAAGCTGATAATCTACGAGCTGCTGCTGCGCGACTTCACGGGCACCGAGGGCAAAGGCAACGCCAACGGCACTCTGCGCGCAGCCAGAGCCAAGATACCCTACCTGGTGAAGCTGGGCGTTAACGCCGTGGAGCTGATGCCTATCATGGAGTTTAACGGCAACAACTCATGGGGCTATAACACCAACTTCTATATGGCCCCCGACAAGGCCTACGGCACACCCAAGGACTATAAGGACTTTATCGACGACTGCCACAAGAACGGCATCGCCGTAATCCTCGACATAGTGTTTAACCAGAGCGAAGGCCTGCACCCCTGGTATCAGATGTATCCCATCGCCACCAACCCATTCTACAACCGCACCGCGCCCCACGACTACAGCGTGCTCAACGACTGGAAGCAGGACAACCCGCTGGTGCAGCAGCAGTGGGCCGACGCACTGAAATATTGGCTCACGGCTTATAATGTTGATGGCTTCCGCTTTGACCTTGTCAAAGGCCTCGGCAACAACGACAGCTATGGCAGCGGCACCGAGGCTTATAACCAAAGCCGCATCGACAATATGAAACGCCTGCACGCCGTGATCAATAGCGTGAAGCCCGAAGCAGTGCATATCAACGAGTGTCTGTCGCATGTAGTCCAAGAAGAGACCGCGTATGCCAACGATGGCCAGCTCTGCTGGATGAACCTCAACTGGAACTCGGCACAGTATGCCATGGGCTACCCCGAAGAGAGTGGCCACGGCACTATCGACAATTTCTTAAGCTCAACGACCGGGCGTCCCTGGGGCTCTACCGTGCCCTACGCCGAGAGCCACGATGAGACGCGCATGGGCTACAAATTCAGAATGTGGGCACCGGCATCAATCAAGGGCGATGAGTCAGTGATGTGCAAGCGCCTGGCCTCGGTAGGAGTGCAGATGCTGATGCCCCCCGGGCCGAAGATGATATGGCAATTCGGCGAGCTGGGTGCCGACGAGGATTATGCTGATGCCGGCGGCAACCAGACCTACCCCAAGCCTGTGCATTGGAGCTATCTCAACAATGAGGACCGCGCTGCCATCTACGACACCTACAGCAGACTGACATGGTTCCGCCGCAACAACCCGGACCTGTACAGCCAAAGCGCCACCTTCTACACCGAAGGCCTCGGCAACAAGCAGAATGTAACCACGGCGCGCGTGATGCGTCTGACCCAAGGAGGCAAAGAGGTGATAGCCTTCCTCAACCCCAACATCACGGGCACCGCCACTATCACCGCCGAGTCGTCAAAAATCACTACGAGCAACAGCCGCATGATAGCATGCTCAAAAGATTTTGAGCCGAGCCTCAACGTGTCAGGCACTACACTGAGCGTCAACGTACCGGCTCACTCTTACGCCGTGTATGCCACCGCCAACTGCTCCGGCATAGAAGATGCTGACTTTGCCGTCGAGGGTGAAGCCATGGCTTACGGAGCCGAAGGTCGCATAGTAATCCTCGGCGAATACACCACCGCCGCCGTATATAACCTGAGCGGCGTGATGATGCCGTCGTTAGAGGTGCCCGCAGGTATGTATATCGTCAACGTTGACGGCCGCGCCACCAAAGTGGTAGTGAAGTGACGTCAAGGCCATAGGCCACCATACGAAATCAGGCCGGAACGTTAATTCCGGCCTGATTTCGTTTTTTAGTGATAGCGCCATCACACAGATAGCGCCACGCCGCTGCTACTTGCGATCTTTGCGTTTTTCGAGCTGACGCTCCAGGGCCTCGATGGCCAGATCTACAGCCTCCTCAAAAGAGTCGGCGGTCTTTGAAGCGACGAGGTCGTCGTGCTGCGGGGTGTTAATCTTGATGATAGCCTCCTTGTTCATAGCCGTTTCGGGCTTCACGACTTTGAGAGTGACGTCAACGACGGCGATAGAGGGGTTATGACGAGTGAGGCGCTCTGCTTTCTTGTTGATAAACGCGGTGAGACGCTCTGCGATTTCGAAATGGATTGCTTGAATTCTTACTTCCATGGTTATCCTCCTTTTTTTTGTGCACGAGGATGTGCAAGTTGATAATTATGTTGTAATTCACTATAAGTTAGATGCGTGTAAATCTGAGTCGTAGCTAATGACTCGTGACCCAAGAGATGCTGCACGGCGGTGATGTCGGCGCCATTATTGAGCATGTCGGTGGCAAAAGAGTGACGGAGCACGTGAGGCGAACGGTGTGCCGCCTTAACAGCACCATCGAGGGCCTGATGCACCACATTATATACATAAGAATAATACACGGGCTTGCCAGAAGGCGTGAGAAAGAACGCGTCAGGCGGCGCATCGCGCCGGGCATCACGCATGCCCCGGTATTGATCAATCAAGCGGGCGAGTTCCGGCCCAAAAGGTATGATGCGCTCCTTACTGCGCTTGCCCATAACCTTGAGCCGGCCGGCGCGGGTATCGACGTCGCTATCACGGAGCGCCACCATCTCTGATGCGCGCATACCGGTAGAGTACAGCATGTCGATAATCAAGCGCTGCTGTACTTGGCTGATGTCGTCAGTCTCGATGGGCATATCAATGACGCGCGCCACCTCCTCGGGGCGTATGGTGTCGGGCAGACGATGCGGTATGCGCGCCACGGCGATGTCGGCAGCCGGATTAGTAGTGAAGCCCCGGCGGCGCATAAGGAAGGCAAAGAACGCTCTCATAGCCTGCAGGCGCCGCCTGATAGAACGCGGAGCGAGACCCCTTGCCGCCATATCGGCAAACCAGAGGCGCAAGGCGTTGACATCAATCAGGGCGGGGTCATCGCAGATGTCATGCTCCCGGGCAAACCGGCGCCAGGAGTCAATATCGCGCCTATAAGACACAACAGTGTGAACTGAATAATTCAGCTCACACTGCAGATATGTCAAAAAGGCTTCGTATAACATCTTCGTGCAATAGGCTCTAATAGTAAGTCAAGCCTGATGCCACGAATTTAGCCAATCCTTTTTATTCAACCAAAAATTTTAACAGAAAAAAATCGCTCACGCGTGATTTTTCCCGGAAAAGGGCGTCTGCCGCTGATGATTATTCCTCAGCGTTGCGCAGTTTCTGTACATAAACCGCCTTCATCATCTTCTTGCGGTTTGTCACAGAGGGCTTCTGGAAAGCCTGACGAGCGCGCAGTTCTTTCACGATGCCGGTTTTTTCAAATTTTCTTTTGAATTTTTTGAGAGCTCTTTCGATGTTTTCGCCTTCTTTTACTTGTACGATAATCATTTTTGATTTATGTTTTTTAGTTTCTTTTGTTTCGGTGTTTATATTTAGCGGGGCAAAATTAGCACTATTTTTTTGTTCCACAAAATTTTGTCAACAAAAAAGTGGCGGTTTTACTAATTTTTACTAAATTTTAAGCTATCCGGCAACGAGAATTAGCGCCGCAGCGGTGATAAAAGGCCGCAATCACTTGCAGATGCAATTATTTTGTAGTTACTTTGCATAAAATAAAACGGCAATGCCACTATGGATGATTATCGACAACGAATAGAGCATCTGCGCGAGGCCATCAACGACCACAATCGCGCATACTATGTATATAACAGCCCCACGATTTCTGACCGCGAGTACGACATGCTTATGAAAGAGCTCGAGCAACTCGAGCGTGAGCACCCGGAGTGTGACGATGCTATGTCGCCGACACACCGTGTGGGTTCAGACCTCAGCGAAGGCTTCAAGAAGGCCGAGCATGTGTATCAGATGCTGTCGTTGGGCAATACCTACTCGGTGGCTGAAGTGGAGCAGTGGGCCGAGCGCGCGAGCACTGCATTGGACGGCAAAGACACCACGATGGTGGGCGAATTAAAGTTTGACGGCACCGGCATCTCGCTCATCTACGAGCACGGCAAATTGGTGAGAGCGGTGACTCGAGGCGATGGCACACGCGGCGATGTAGTGACCGACAATGTGCGCACGATACGCTCCATACCACTGACCCTCATGGGCGATGATTATCCCGACTTCTTTGAGATACGCGGCGAGATAGTGATGCCATGGCAAGCCTTTGAGAAGCTCAACGCCGAGCGCGAATATAACGAGGAGCCTCTCTTTGCCAACCCACGCAATGCGGCGGCCGGCACCATCAAGCTGCAAAGCCCGGCCGAAGTGTCGCGCCGCGGCTTAGATGCTTACCTATATTATATGTTGGGCGACAACCTGCCCTACGACACTCACTATGAGAATATGCTGGCAGCGCGCCGCTGGGGCTTTAAGGTGTCAGATGTGATGACGCGCCTGCACTCGATAGACGAGGTAGATGCCTTCATCCGGCACTGGGACACGGCTCGCAAAGAGCTGCCGGTGGCCACAGATGGGTTGGTGTTCAAGATTGACTCACTGCAGCAGCAGCTTAATCTGGGGTTCACCGCCAAATCGCCGCGATGGGCCGTGGCCTACAAATTTGCGCCCGAGCGAGCCTTGACTCGGCTCACCGGCGTATCGTTTGACGTGGGTCGCAGCGGCGTTATCACCCCGGTGGCAAATCTTGAGCCGGTGCTGCTCTCAGGCACTATAGTGAAGCGCGCGTCGCTGCACAATGCCGATATCGTGCGCGGGCTGGACATACACTATGATGACATGGTGTATGTGGAGAAGGGCGGTGAAATCATACCCAAAATCACCGGCGTGGATAAGGCAAGCCGACGCAGCGATGCCCGCGAGGTGGCCTTCGTGAGCCACTGCCCCGCCTGCGGCACCCCGCTGGTGCGCGTTGAGGGCGAGGCGGCATGGGTGTGCCCCAACAAGTATGCCTGCCCGCCACAGATAGTGGGGCGCATAGAGCACTATGTGGGTCGTCGCATGATGAACATCGACGGTCTGGGCAGCGAGACGGCGGCGCTGCTCTATGACCGCGGCCTCGTGAAAGACGTGGCAGACCTTTACAGCCTGCGCGCCGAGCAAGTGGCGCCGCTCGAGGGCTTTGGCTCGCGCAGCGCCGAGCGGCTGATTGAAGGCATACAGGCGAGCACGCAGGTGCCGTTCGGCCGAGTGATCTTTGCCTTGTCAATACCATATGTGGGCGAGACCACGGCCAAGAAGATAGCTCGCGTGGCCGGCAATATCGATAGGCTGATGAGCATGAGCGCCACAGAGCTGCAAGGCATCGAAGACGTGGGGCCACGTATAGCAGAGAGCATCATCGAATACTTTGGCAACGACATCAACCGCGACATAGTGGAGCGGCTGCGCGCCGCCGGCGTGCAGATGGCCGCCGAGGAGCCGGCTGAGACCCCGGGCAGCGACCTGCTCGGCGGCAAGACCTTTGTCATCAGCGGTGTCTTTGCCAAGCACAGCCGCGACCAGTACAAAGCGATGATAGAGCAGCACGGCGGCAAAAACGCCGGCTCGATATCGCGTAAGACCGACTATGTGCTTGCCGGCGAGAATATGGGGCCGGCCAAGCTACAGAAGGCTCAATCGCTGGGCATAGAGATTATTGATGAGGATAAGTTTCTGGCTATGATAACGCCGGCGACGCCAGCCGCCGACGGCGATAGCTCCTCAGCATCAAGCCCTAAGAGCGGCGGCATGGGGTCGCTGTTTGATGATTTGGAGTGACGCAATGCAAAATCTATTTTGGACATAGAAAAAATTTTGCGTAATTTTGCCGAATATATGAAAGCATCTGTAATCATCAGATTTATATTGCTGGGTCTGCTGTGGGCCGGATTAGTGGCGTGGATCATCATAGGCACGCCTCGGTTTACGCTGTACACGGCCTTTGTGATAGTGGCCTCCGCAATAATAATCTTTGTGCCCGTATATAAGAAGTATGTCAAAAACGCAAAAAAGTGACCTCGGCGAGCCCTTGCTGCCCGGCATCAATACGCCGGCCGACCTGCGTCGGCTGAGCGTAAATCAGCTGCCGCAGCTGTGCCGCGAGATACGCCAATTCCTGATACAGGAGTTAGCCGTCAACCCCGGGCATTTTGCATCGAGCATGGGCGCCGTGGAGCTGACGGTGGCGCTGCACTATGTGTTTGACACGCCATACGACCGCCTGGTGTGGGACGTAGGGCATCAGGCCTACGTGCACAAGATACTGACCGGGCGCCGCGAGAAGTTCAGCACCAACCGCAAGCTGGGCGGCCTCAGCGGCTTCCCCAACCCCGAAGAAAGCGAATACGACACCTTCACCGCCGGACATGCCTCCAACTCGATATCGGCAGCGCTGGGCATGGCCGTAGCGTCGCGCCTCCGGGGCGATAGCCCCCGCCGCAATGTGGTGGCTGTCATCGGCGATGCCTCGATAAGCGGCGGCCTCGCATTTGAAGGCATCAACAATGCCGCCAATATGCCTGACAACTTGCTGATAGTGCTCAACGACAATGATATGTCAATAGACCATAACGTGGGGTCGCTGAACTCGCACCTGGCGCACCTGACGGCCTCAAAGGGCTACAATGACATACGCTACAAGATGTACAAGGGCCTCAAGCGCATGGGGCTGATAAGTGACCGCCACCGTGGTTTCATACTGCGCTTTTCCAACTCGCTCAAGTCGCTGCTCACTCGCCAGCAGAATATCTTTGAAGGTCTCAACATACGCTATTTCGGACCATTTGACGGCCACGACGTCAAACGCATAGTGCGTGTGCTCAGCGACATACGCGATATGCAAGGCCCACGGCTGCTGCACCTCCGCACTATCAAGGGCAAAGGGTATGCACCGGCCGAGCAAGACCCAACCACATGGCACGCCCCGGGGCGTTTTGACCCGGCCACGGGAGAGCGCGAAGCCGACAAGAAGCCCACAGCGCCGCAGCCGCGCAAGTATCAAGACGTATTCGGCGACACCCTCGTGGAGCTGGCGCGCGTCAACGACAAGATAGTGGGCATCACGGCAGCTATGCCGTCAGGCACCTCTATGTCGATAATGCAAGAGGTGATGCCGGAGCGCGTCTTTGACGTGGGCATCTCTGAGGGTCACGCGGTGACCTTTGCCGGCGGTTTAGCCAAAGACGGCATGCGCCCGTATGTGGCGATATACTCGAGTTTCTTGCAACGCGCCTACGACCATATCATCCACGATGTGGCCATTCAGCGACTGCCCGTGACATTCTGCATCGACAGAGCAGGGCTGGTGGGCGAAGACGGCATGACACACCACGGAGCCTTGGATATGTCATATCTGCGTTCTGTGCCCAATATGATAATATCATCGCCGCGCGATGAGCACTATCTGCGCCACCTGCTCTACACCGCACAAGATGGTGGTGACCACGGGCCCTTTGCCATACGCTATCCGCGCGGCAAAGGCCGGCTACTCGAATGGCAGTGCCCGATGCACTCTTTGGCGATTGGGCGCGGCGAGTGTCTGCGACCGGGTCGCGATGTGGCCGTCATCAGCATAGGCCCCGTGGCCTACGAGGCTCAAAAAGCAGCCGAGAAAGCCCAAGCCGCCGGCGTGTCAGTGGCGCTATATGATGCCATCTTCATCAAGCCCTTTGACACCGACATACTGCAAGAAATCACTGACGCCGGCATGCCGATAGTCACCGTCGAAGACGGCACACTGCATGGCGGATTAGGTTCTGTGGTAGCCGAATGGCTGGCCGAGCACGGCAAGGCGCCTCACGCCGCCACGCTCCGTCGCTTGGCGCTGCCTGACAAGTTTGTGACTCAGGGCACACCGCAGCAGCTGCAGCGCCTCTGCGAGATTGACGCCGATGCCATCTACGAGGCTATAATGCAACTGCACGGCGAGCCCGGCAATAGCGGCACAACAAAAGAAGTAGTAGTATCATCTAATACACCCACATAAATGCGTATCGTCATTGCCGGAGCCGGCGAAGTAGGCTCACACCTGGCCAAGTTGCTATCCAACGAAGACCAAGACATACTGCTCATTGACACCGACCCGAGCCGCCTCGCCGGGCCTGATGCCAACTACAACATCATGACGCTGGTGGGCAATCCGATGTCGTTTGCAACGCTGCGCGAGGCTCGCGTCAACGCCTGCGACCTGTTTATCGCAGTGACGCCCTACGAGGCTAACAATATCGTGGCGTGCTCGATAGCCAAGACCTTAGGCGCGCGCACCACGGTGGCTCGCATTGACCACTACGGATTTATGGACCCCGCCAACAGCGCCACAGTCAAGAGCATGGGCGTAGATAGGCTGATATACCCCGAATACCTCGCAGCCGAAGAGATCATCACCGCGCTGAACCACTCGTGGATACGACACTGGTTTGAGCTCCATGGAGGCGAGATAATCCTCGTGGGAGTGAAGCTGCGCGATGGCGCTCCGCTGAGCAACGTGCAGCTCAAGGAGTTTGCCTCAGCCAACAACCGATTTCACGTGTCGGCCATCAAACGCAACCACGAAACCATCATACCCCGCGGCGACGACCGTATGGAGGTGGGCGACATACTATATATCACCACCACGCGCGACAATGTGCGCGAGCTGATAAGCCTCTGCGGCAAGGTTGAGCACCGCATCAAGCGCGTGCTCATCATGGGCGGCAGCAAGATAGCGATACGTTTGGCCAATATGGCTCAAGATCATTTCAAATTTAAGATTATCGACAGCGATGATGCCATCTGCCACAAGCTACCCACCAAATGCCCCGAGGCCGAGATATTCCATGGCGATGCACGCGACATTGACACCCTCATCGAGGCGGGCATCGAAGACACCGATGCCTTTGTGGCTCTGTCGTCAAGCTCAGAGGCAAATATTCTGACGTGCCTCACCGCCAAGGAGTTTGGCGTCAAGAAGACGGTGGCCGAGGTTGAAAACCTACAATTCATCTCGCAGGCCGAAAACCTCAACATCGGCACCATCATCAACAAGAAGCTGCTGGCGTCAAGCTCTATATTCCAGCTGCTGCTTGACTCTGACTCCTCCACGGCCAAATGCCTGGCGCTCAGCGATGCTGAGGTGGCCGAGCTCGACGTGAAAGCCGGCGCCAAAATCACGCAGGGCCTCATACGCGAAATAAAGATACCGCGGCAGATGACACTCGCCGGGCTGATACGCAACGGCAAGGGTATGCTAATCAGCGGTAACACACAGCTGATGCCGGGCGACCATGTGCTGGTGTTCTGCCTCAGCGGCTCGCTCCACAAGATAGAGAAACTATTCAACTAACTATACACCCCTACTCCACCCCACCCCGTAAAGCTATGATGCGCCGCAAACTCAACACGCCGATGGTAATCCGCATAATAGGCTGGCTGCTGATGATAGAGGCCTTCTTTATGCTGTTTCCGACGATGACGTGTGTCTTATTTGAAGAGGCTGATTGGTTGGCCTTCTCGATATGCACCGGCGCCACCTTCGCAGCTGGTTTGCTGCTCGCCCGCGGCGTGAAGGTAGATCATCGGTCCTTTGGCAAGCGCGACTCCTTTTTGCTCACCTCGCTGGTGTGGGTAGTGTTTTCGGTCTTCGGCATGCTGCCGTTTATCTTCTGCACCACGCCCATCAGTGTCAGTGATGCCTTTTTTGAGTCAATGTCAGGCTTCACCACCACGGGCGCCTCAGTGCTCCAGAGCATAGAGCACATGAGCCACGGAGTGCACCTGTGGCGCGCCATGATGCAGTGGATAGGCGGCATGGGTATCATACTCTTTACGCTTGCCATCATACCGCACCTCAACAGTGCCGGAGGCCTGCAGATGTTTAATGCCGAGGTCACCGGCATCACCGTGGATAAGGTGAGGCCACGCATCAGCCAGACCGCCAAGAGCCTGTGGCTGTTGTACATCATATTGACCGTAATATTAGTATTCCTGCTGTGGCTGGGGCCGATGAATTTATTTGAAAGCGTGTGTCACGCCTTCGGCACCATCAGCACCGGTGGCTTCTCTACAAAGAGCGGTAGCATCGCCGAGTATGACTCCAACTATGTAAAATTTGTGGTGTTAGCATTTATGTTTGTTGGCGGCGTGAATTTCAGCCTCATCATCAAGACCATCAGCGGCTCATGGAGCGCGATATGGCGCAACGATGTGTTCCGCGGCTATGTGGTTATCGTCAGCGCTGCTTATGTGCTCTTTGCCTTATCAATTATCGCGCACGGTCAGGTGCATAGTTGGGAGGATGTCACTATCAACCCTATATTCCAAATCGTCTCGACGATAACCTCCACAGGCTACACATGCACCAACTTTGAGAGCTGGGGCACGTTTGTGCTTTCTCTGACCTTCGTGCTGATGTTTTGCGGCGCGTGTGCCGGCTCCACCAGCGGCGGTGCCAAAGTTGACCGCGTGCTGTTTTTAGTCAAGAACGTGCGCAACGAGATGCACCGCTGTGTTTACCCCAACGCGGTGATGCCGGTGCGCATCAACGGCAAAGTTGTCAGCCCCGACTTGGTGTCGCGCGTGATAGCGTTTCTATGCATCTACGTGCTGGTGATGGTAGCCGGCGGCGTTGTACTCACGGCCTTGGGTATGCCGCTGATTGACTCGTTCTTCTCATCGTTCTCGTGCATCTCCAATGTGGGCCTCGGCGCGGGCATCACCGGCTATGGCGGCTCGTATGAATTAGTTCCCGATGTGGGCAAATGGGTGCTTGCATTTTTGATGCTGATAGGGCGTTTGGAGCTGTTCACGGTGCTTGTGCTGATGACGAAAGCCTTCTGGCACCGCTGAGGTGTGTTTTTCGCTCTTAAAAATCATTAAAGATTATATAAGCTAAATACTTAATAGATTAAATTAACACTAATCTATCAGCACTTTGTGAGCGTTGTTGTAATTTTGCCCAACATTTAGCACAAAGGGCAAAGTGCCTCTATTACTATCAAATACGAAATCACAACACAACGCAATTAAATACCTTTTATGAGCGACACAGTAAACATACGCGAGCTTAACGCCTTGGTTGCAAGCAAGAGCGACTTTATCAACCTCATCACCCACGGCATGGACCAGACCATCGTGGGTCAGAAACACCTTGTAGAATCTCTTATCATAGCCCTTTTGGCCGATGGCCACATACTATTAGAGGGCGTCCCCGGCTTGGCAAAGACACTGGCCATAAAAACCTTGGCTCAGCTTATCGATGCCCGTTACAGCCGCATACAGTTTACGCCTGACTTGCTGCCTGCCGACGTAGTGGGAACCATGGTGTATAGCGTCAAGCGCGAGACCTTCGAGGTAAAGAAGGGCCCGGTATTTGCAAACTTCGTCCTCGCTGATGAAATCAACCGCGCTCCGGCAAAGGTGCAGAGCGCCCTGCTCGAAGCGATGCAGGAGCGCCAGGTGACCATCGGCGACAACACCTTCGGCCTCGACGAGCCGTTCCTGGTGATGGCCACTCAAAACCCCATCGAGCAAGAAGGCACATATCCGCTGCCCGAAGCCCAGGTTGACCGTTTCCTGATGAAGGTGGTCATCGGATACCCGAGCAAAGACGAGGAGAAAGTGATTATCCGCCAAAACATATCCAACGAGAAGCGCCGCGTAGAGGCTCTGCTCAAGCCGCAAGAGATTATCGAGGCTCAAAAGGTAGTGGAGCAAATCTATGTCGATGAGAAGATAGAGCGCTACATCGTGGACCTGGTGTTTGCAACACGTTTCCCGGCCGACTATGGTCTCAACGACCTGACCAGCATCATCGCCTTCGGTGCATCGCCGCGTGCATCAATCAGCCTGGCACGCGCCGCGCGCGCTTACGCCTTCCTGCACCAGCGCGGCTTCGTCATTCCCGAGGACGTCATCGCCGTGGCTCACGATGTGCTGCGCCACCGCATCGGCGTGACCTACGAGGCCGAAGCCAACAATATCAGCACCGACGAAATCATCACCGAAATCCTTGACAAGGTACAGGTGCCTTGACAAGGAAGTGCAGGAGAGGCAGCGCCGCCACTGAGGCCACAGATGCAGGGCAGTCGCTGCCGGCATCGGCCGAGCCGGCCGCAACGCCACCTGCATGTGTGTGTGATAGTAATCGCCATTGTACAACCTTAATTTGATTGTTAACGTTTTGGATGCTAATGAGCTTTTAAAGAAAGTTCGCAAAATCGAGATAAAGTCTCGAGGCTTATCGCAGAACATTTTTGCCGGCGAATATCACTCCGCCTTCAAGGGCAGGGGTATGATGTTTTCGGAGGTGCGCGAATACCAATACGGCGATGACATACGCGATATCGACTGGAACGTGACCGCTCGCCACAATCGCCCGTATGTCAAAGTGTATGAGGAAGAGCGCGAGCTCACGGTGATGCTGCTGGTAGATGTGTCTGGAAGCCGTGAATTCGGCGCCGTAGGCACCGAGAAGCGTGATATGATAGCCGAAATCTCAGCTACCATTGCCTTCTCGGCCATACAGAACAACGACAAGATAGGCGCCGTGTTCTTCTCTGACAAGATAGAGAAATTTATTCCACCCAAGAAGGGCAAGAAGCATATCCTGTGCATCATACGCGAGCTGCTTGACTTTGAGCCGGAAAATCGAGGCACCGACATCGGTGGCGCCGTAAGATACTTTACCGACGCTCTGAAGAAGCGCTGCACCATGTTCCTGATATCAGACTTTATCGCCGAAGATGACTACCGCAAGCCCCTGTCTATAGCCCGCAACAAGCACGATGTGATGGCGCTGCAGGTCTATGACCGCCGCGACGAAAAGATGCCTGACGTGGGATTGCTCAAGGTCAAAGACCTCGAGACCGGCAGCATCAGGTGGATTGACACCTCGTCAAAGCGCGTGCGCAAAGCTTACGACAAGTGGTGGTATGACCGCCAACAGCAGATGTCTGAGGCGCTCCGATATGCACATGTAGATCATGTGAGCGTGGCCACCGACGAGGACTATGTCAAAGCGCTGATGGGACTTTTCAAAAATCGCGGCACGCGCTAATGCTCAGTGTTACCAATCAACGACAAGAAATAGCACCATGACACGGCTATATAAAATACTCCACATACTGACTGTCGCCATCGCCGCCTCCGCAACAGCGCAAGCGGCGCCGGTGACACTGAAAGCAGCCATTGACTCCACGGTCATGGAGCAAGGCGCGCAGACCATGCTCCGCCTTGAGGTCACCGACCGCAGCGGCAAAGGCTACTTCACCGCGCTCCCAAAAGGCGGCGATTTTATCAAATGCGACACTCTATCGGTTGATGTCATAGAGGTTAACGCCGACACCACTACCACTGACGGCGTCTCTACCATCAGCTACAACATGCTGGTGCAGGCCTTTGACCCCGGTGTGCTCACCCTGCCGCCGTTTGAGTATATCAACGGCAGCGACACCTTTGCCACCAACGCGCTCACCATCAAGGTGCTGCCCGTAGATCTTGACTCGCTCACCACCATCAACCCCCTTGAGAGCGTGGTCGATGCCAACTATCGCTGGTATGATTGGATACCCGATTGGTGGCTATGGGTACTGCTGGGCATCGCCGTGGCAGGCATCGCCGTAGTGCTTCTGCTGCTATACCGCAAAAACGGCACCATCATTGTGCACAAACAGCGACCCGTGCCGCCATACGAGCTTGCCATCAGGCGCCTCAACGAGCTGAGAGAACGCAAATTGGCTGAAAACGGCCACGAGAAAGAGTACTACACCCAGCTCACTGACATCCTCAGACAATACCTCGAGGGACGCTTTGCCATCAATGCCTTAGAGATGTCATCTACTCAGATACTCGCATCGCTGCGCAGCAACGAGGAGACACGCATGACGGCCGAGCAAATGAAGCAAATACTCGAGATAGCCGACTTTGTGAAGTTTGCCAAGGTAAGACCGCTGCCCGACGACAACATCAAGGCCTTCAACTCGGCAGCACAGTTTGTTGAAGACACCAAGCCCGCCGAGCCGCAAGAAGGCGAGGCCGACACAAATGCCGCCAAAAACGCCGCCGGCAATAAGACTAACGATAAAGCAACCGAAAAAGCATAAGGAGAGAATATGCAATTCGCACACCCATATTATTTATATCTATTCATATTGTTTGTGCCGCTGATAGCGCACTACATCATCAGGCAGCGCACATCGCACCCCTCGCTCGGCATCTCGTCGGCGTCGGCGTTTGCCCACATGCCCCGCACCTGGAGGCAATATATGCGCCATGTGCTCTTCGGCCTGCGGCTCGCCACTATAGGCTGCCTGATAGTGATACTCGCGCGACCGCAGCTCAAGGATAATTGGCGCGCCACATCCACCGAAGGCACCGACATAGTGCTGGCCATTGACGTGTCGTCGAGTATGCTGGCACGCGATTTCAAACCTGACCGTATGGGCGCCGCCAAGAGCGTGGCCGCCAAGTTTATCCAAGGGCGAGAGTCTGACAATATCGGCCTGGTGATATTTGCCGGCGAGAGCCTCACCGGAGTGCCGATGACAGTGGATAGAGCCTTGCTCCTCAACTACATTGAGGGCATTCACATGGAAATGCTTGAAGACGGCACCGCCATAGGCGACGGCATTGCCACCTCGCTCAACCGCCTCAAAGAGGGAAAAGCGAAAAGCAAAAGCATCATCTTGCTCACCGATGGCTCCAACAACACCGGCGTGGTGGCTCCCGTGACAGCCTCCGAGGTGGCCAAAGAGTTAGGGGTGCGCATATACACCATCGGCGTGGGCACCAACGGCAACGCGCCCTACCCCACTCGCAATATGTTTGGCAAGATAGAGTTTGTGCCCCAGCCCGTGGTCATCGATGAGGCCACCCTCAAGACCATAGCCTCCAACACCGGCGGCAAATACTTCAGAGCCACCGACAATAAGACACTCGAAGCTATCTTTGCCGAAATCGATGCCCTCGAAAAGACGCAGATGGACGTGCGCCATTTCTCGCACACCGAAGACGACTACGCCCTCTGGGCTTGGCTGGCTTTGGGCCTGTTTGCTCTGGAATTACTGCTGCGATACGCCATAGTGCGTCAGATACCATAACACTTACTATATCAAAGCATCATCATCATACAAACGCCACTCGATATCGATATGTTTGACTTTGCTCACCCCATACTACTATATATGCTGCTCGCCGCGCCGGCATTCTTCGGCCTATACCTTATGGCTCGGGCAGCACGGCGCCGCAAGCTGCGCCGCTTCGGCAAAGCCGAAGTGATATCACACCTCATGCCCGAAGTGTCGCGCTATAAGCCCGCAATCAAAATCACCGTACAGCTGCTGGCGCTCGCCGCCATCATCATAGTGATAGCACGCCCGCGCGCCGGCGAGGCCAAGCAAGAGACCACTACGGCCGGCATCGAAATAATGGTAGCCTTTGACGTCTCCAACTCCATGCTCGCCTCCGGAAATGATGACCCGGGAGGCACATCGCGCCTCGACCGAGCACGCCTGCTGCTCGAAAAGCTCATTGACAAGCTCAGCGACGACAAAGTGGGACTCATAGTTTTTGCCGGCGAAGCCAAGACACAGCTGCCGCTGACCACTGACTTTTATTCAGCCAAGATGTATCTGAGCGAGCTGTCGCCCGCAATGATTACCGCGCAAGGCACATCAATAGCCGAGGCGCTGAAGATGTCAATGAACGCCTTCTCCTCTGATGACAAGGTCCACAAGGCCATAATCCTGATTACCGACTCTGAAGACCACGAGGGCGAAGCCGTAGAGACCGCCAAACTCGCCGCCGAAAACGGCATCCAAATCAACGTCATCGGCCTCGGATCTGCTAAGGGTGCGCCTATACCGGTGTATGGCAAGCCCGGCGAATATATGCGCGATGCCTCAGGCGCCCTCGTGACCACCACACTCAACGAAGCGCTCGCCCAGCAGATAGCCAAAGCCGGAAAGGGCATATATGTCAACGGCGCAGCATCATCGGCACTCTCAAGCCTGCAAGACCAGCTCAACACCTTGCAGAAATCTGAATTTGCTCGCATCAACTACACCGCCGGCGCCGAGCAATTCCCCGTATTTGCGTGGATTGCGCTGATATTGCTCATCATTGACATCATCATAGTAGAGCGCAAGATTAGCTGGCTACAAAATATCAACTTCTTCAGCAAATGAGCATGAAAAGACTTCTCTCAATGATAATACTTATGGCGGTGACCGCGATGGCGGCATCTGCCGAAGTGCCGTCCTCCAAGATAGAGCGCAACTATATCAGAGAGGGCAACGAGCTATACAACAACGGCAAATATCACGAGGCTCTGCAATGCTACGAGCACGCCCTCGCCGTGAACCCCGCGTGCGACATCGCCACATTCAACAAGGCCGTGACTCTGCTCCAACTCGCCTCCGATGACAACAAAGGCAAAAAAAACGACCCGCGTAAGACTGCGGAAACGCTCTTCTCTGACATCATTGCCACTGACCGCGATGCATCATTGACAGCAAAGGCATACTACAATCTGGGCAATATGTTCTTCAACGACAGCAATTTCAAGGGCAGTGTTGCTATGTACAAAGGCTCGCTGCGCAAACGTCCCAACGACCACAAGACGCGCCAAAACCTGCGCATAGCCCAAGAAAAGCTCAAAGAACAAGAGCAAAACCAAGACCAGCAGCAACAGCAGCAGCAACAAAACCAAGACCAACAGCAGCAACAACAACAGCAGCAGCAGCAGCAACAACAGCAGCAACAGCAACAGCAACAGCAACAGCAACAACAGCAACAACAGCCCAAAATGACTGACAATGCTGACCAGATACTGCAAACGATGCAGAACAAAGAGAACGCCACACGCCGCAAGGTCAAAGAGCAGGAAATGCCCGCCGGACGCCCTACTACTGACAAGCCTTGGTGACGCCGCCGCCCCATCACCCTCCCCTCACTCTCAATTATAAAGAATTACAGCAGTCAATTATCAACATCAGTTCATGTTAAGACTCCGCTACATATTAGCTCTCGTCACAGCGGTAATCGCTGTAGGCATAGCCCACGCCGAAGCCACGTTCAAGCTAATACAGCCACAGAATGTGGTGCAAGGCCGAAGATTTCAGATTACTTATCGCCTGAGCAATGGCGAGGCAAACCCGCCGAGCGCTCCCACGCTCGAGGGATGCACGCTGCGCTATGGGCCATCGGTATCCACGATGTCGAGCACTCAAATCATCAACGGCCAGGTGTCGCAAAGCTCATCAGTAGATTTCACCTTTATTTACACTGCCGACACGCCCGGCACGGTGAAAGTGCCGGCGCTCAGCGTAAACTGCGGCGGCAAGAAGCTGACATCCGGCACGGCATCGTTCCAAATTCTGCCCGCCGACAAGGCTTCAGCAGGCGGTCACGGTCAGCCCTCCGCCCCATCGGTCCAGGCCGACGACTACACCACACAGACGCCCGGCAAAATCTCGCCCAACGACCTGTTTGTGAGGGTGTCATTCTCTAAATCACACGTCTATGAGCAAGAAGCGGTAATCGCCACCATCAAGGTATATACCAAATATGATATATCATCATTCCTGGTCACCACACAGCCCGCATTTGAGGGCTTCCTCTCTGAGGAGCTGCCAGTGAGCTTCGAGACCCAACTCGAGAACTATAACGGCCAAAACTATCACACGGCAGTGCTCAAGCGCTGTTTGCTCTTCCCTCAAAAGAGCGGCACACTGACGGTCAACTCCGGCAAATATGATGTGACGTATGTGCAGTATGAGACGGTGAATATGGGCTTCTTCCGCACAGCCAAGCCTATCGAGCGCAAGATGACCACCAGCAGCAATGCCGTGACGCTCCGCGTAGAGCCGCTGCCCCAGCCGGCGCCTGCCGGTTTCAACGGCGCCGTGGGTAAATTCACTGTGGAGACTCAGCTCACGCCCGAGCAGCTGCGCACCAACGAAGCCGCCACTTACTCATATATAGTAAAAGGCTCGGGCAACATCAAATACCTCAAAGAGCCGAATATCGCTTTCCCTTCGTGCATCGACAAGTACACGCCCAAGACCGATATCAACGCCAACTGCTCGGGCAGCACAGCCACCGGCACATACCGCGTGGACTACACCATAGTGCCGCAAGAGGTAGGCAAGTTCACCATCCCCGCCGAGCCTTTTGTGTATTTCAATCCCGAGACACGCCAATATGTCACCTTGCAGACCGATGCTTACAACATCAATGTGGCTAAGGGCGCTAACACATCAGTCGTCACCGAGCAAAAGGCTATTGACACCTCCATGACTGACATACGCCACATCAAGCCCTCGCCTGACAGCGTCGGCGATGACACATCGCGCATCTTCTTCGCCGCCTGGTATTGGCTGCTGTGGGCCTTGGCTACCATCGCCCTGATAGTGGCTATCATCGCTTATCGTCGCCACGTGAAATTCAATGCCGATGTGCAGGGCAAACGTCTCGCGCGCGCCAACCGCGAAGCCACAAAACGCCTCAAGGCAGCCCACCGACACATGGCCGCCCATGACAACGACAAATTCTATGAGGCTCTCGCTGCTGCTATCAAAGGCTACATCGGCGACAAACTCAGCATCGCTCCCTCGCAACTGATACGCGACAACATCACGAGTGAGCTCACCCGACGCAACGTTGACCAAGCCACCATAGAGCAGGCCATCGCCATCCTCGACGAATGTGAGATGGCACGCTTCACACCAGCGCACTCTGACCAGCAAGTAGCCGACATCTACGGCAAGGCTGTAGCCACTATCAAAAACATTGAGGACTCAATCAAGCGCAAAGGTTAATCGCCCTCTAATCACTCCACCACCCTGATATGAAAACTATAATCACATACATAGCCCTGATGCTGATAGCCTTCAGCGCTAATGGCGCCACACTGGCTCAGCAGGCTGACTCGGCATATAGCCACGAACGATATAGCGATGCCGTGGCGCTCTACACGCAATCACTGTGCCGTGAGGGACGCACCGCCACCACATATTACAACCTGGCCAACGCTTACTATCGCGCCAACGACTTGGGTCACGCCGTAATCAACTATGAGCGTGCACTGCGCATAGACCCCTCCAACGAGGACGCCCGCGTCAACCTCGAATTTGTCAACGAGCGCATCCAAGACAAGCCCGAAGACGACACGTCATATCTGACACTGCTGCACCGCAGCATAGTGCGATTCACCTCGCCTGACAGCTGGGCATACCTCGCCATCATTGCCTTTATGCTGCTCTTGGGTGCCGTGGCGCTGTACATCTTTGCCGGCAACGTGACGCTGCGCAAGGTGGGCTTCTTCGGCGGCATCGCCATGCTCGTAATCACGGTGTATGTGGCTGTCGTGGCATACGACAGCGCCTCCGCAATCAGCCGCACTGACGAGGCCGTGGTGATAGTGCCTACAACCATGCTCAACTCGGTGCCGCGTGCCGCTAAAGCCAACGAGAAGGTGGTGCCCATCCATGAGGGCACTAAAATCATCATCGTGGACTCCATCGCTACGCCCGATGACCCGGAGTCGCCGATGTGGTATGACGTGAAAATCAACAATTCGACACGCGCGTGGGTACGAGCCACCGATGTCGAAAAGATTTGACACCCTCCCCACCCCGCCACCACCCGCGGCTATCGAAATTGCCCCCGAAAAAAGTCATTTGATGATGCATTAAGGCCTATTTTGCCCCGTTTTTGCTCTATATGCTGCAAAACATTTAATTTTTTTGCAAAAATGTTTGCTCATTTGGTTTTTTAGTTATAATTTAGTGACGCGAATATAAACCCAACAAAATCGTTTAACTCAAAACTGATATACCATCATGACTAAAACTATCACATTCAACGAGCTGCGTCGCCTCAAAGACAGCTTGCCCGATGGCTCGATGCACCAAATCGCAGACAAACTCAACACCACAGTTCAGACTGTGCGCAACTATTTCGGTGGTAGCAACTATGACTTCGGCAAGAACTGTGGTGTGCACATTGAGCCGGGTCCCGATGGCGGTATTGTAGTCCTCGATGACTCTACCATCTACGATATGGCCGTTGAAATCTTACAAGAGCAAGAGAAGGAATAATCGCAGCCCCCTACTTGCACCAATCGACACACAAAAGGTTTTCAAGTGATGGGCTTCGCCTCCATGCAGCTCACAGCTTGAAAGCCTTTTGCAGTTTATTCTAACGCTTCCGCTCCGTCAAGAAGCATCAGATGGAGGCAACGCCTCCTACACACCTAAGATTAAGACTCAGCGCCTTCGCGGCGCAATATTGATAATACGTCACCCACCACTTACAACATTTCCTATCCACACCTCTCTCTATTCAGCCTATGTCTCGTCTAATAACTGTTGCTATCCACACTTACGAAAAAGCATTGCCAGTCAAAGCGCTGCTCGAAAGGGAAGGCATTGCCGTGACGCTCCAGAACGTCAACCTACAGCAGCCCGAAGTGTCATCAGGAGTGCGCCTGCGCATCGATGAAAAAGACCTGCCTCTGGCGCTGCGCATCATAGAGAACGCCGACATCTTCATGCCCACAGCCGGCGAGAGCATAGCTGAGCGAAAGCACAGCGTGCTGGTGCCCGTTGACTTCAGCGAGCTGTCATACAAGGCCGTCGTCAGCGGCTTCAGGCTCGCCAAGCGCCACAAGCAGTCAATAGTCTTGCTGCACTCTTACCTGGCGCCGCACATCACAGCCAACTTGCAGCTGACCAACAATCTGACTTACGACATCAATGACGTGTCTGTAAATCAAATCATCGGCGACATCAACAAAAACATGGAGGCGCTCAACAACCGCATCAAGAGCGACATCAAAGCCGGTCTGATACCCGCCGTGCAATACTCCTTCAAGATAGTGGAGGGAGTGCCCGAAGACGCCATCGTGGAGTATGCCAAGAGCGACCCGCCATTCTTAGTGGTGATGGCCACGCGCTCGTGGGCCCGCAAAGAGCGCGACCTCATAGGCTCTGTCACGGCCGAGGTGCTCGACGAATGTAGGTTCTCCGTGCTAACCGTGCCCGAGACGGCCGATGCCGCTATCGCCGGTACACCACAGCAAATACTCTTCTTCAGCAATCTGGACCAAAGCGATATGCTCGCTATTGACACCCTGCATCGCCTGTTTCCTGAGTCTGCATCAAAGGTGACAATAGTCAACATCACACAGCGACGCCGCTTCTCCACTGAGCGCGACACTGACAGCGCCGCCATGGCGCTCGCAGACTACTGCAGCCGCAACTTCAGAGACTACGAATTTGAGACCGTGCCCATAGCGCCGAGAGATGCCATTGAAGAGCTGCGGCGACTCAACAGCGAGCACCACTACTCTCTAATCGTGGTGCCTAATCGCAAGAAAAATGTGTTCTCACGCATCTTCAATCCCGGATTAGCTCACAAGCTGCTGTTTCAGGCCGATGTGTCAATCCTCGCCATCCCGGTGTGATAGTCCCCGAAAATTACTTTTTGGCATAGCGTGCGGCGAGGTCATCGGCCTCCATTGAGGCGAGCTCCCACACGCTCATAGCGTTCTCCAGGTCTTTCGTGGCTTGGGCGTGGCGGTCGTATATATCCGGCGGGGTGTTGCCGGCAGCAATGTCGGCCTCGATAGCCGCAAGGGCGGCCTCGCGCTTTGCCACCTCTGCCTCGGCCTCTGCTACCTTCTTTTGCGCGCGCTTGACGGCCTTGTCGCGCTCGCGCTGCTCGGCATATGAGAGCTTGCCGGGATTGACCGGCGCCGCCGGCGTCTCGGCATGCGCTTTCTCCACACCTTTTGGTGCCGCCTTTGCTGCCGGG